>JGI24820J26691_1000437_pt1 | contig 12518 bp, 10 predicted proteins | sample METZYME_5_50m_FD_26691 | JGI IMG/M metagenome (IMG submission 26691) | reverse complement strand
AACTTCGAAAAGAAAGATAAAAAGAATTGCTGAGTAATTGGCAAGCTTAGCGACACCATATCCCTATCCACTAAATCTGTTAGAGAGACAGCCTGTTTTGANGNAAGAGGGTCATTTTTGGATAATAAAACATAAGGCTGCGCCTCTATCAGTGTCTCAAATTCAATTGAAGGACTGGGTGACATATTATAAGCAAGTGCTAAGTCAATACTGCCCTGTGACAACATAGTATTCAACTCTCCTAGATCCGCTTCATGTACTTCCAGAGCAATGTCCAAATCGCGCTCTTTTAATGCANTCAAAATTAATGGAATAATAAAAGCAGCCGTTGGAGTAAAACAGCCAAGTTGGATCGTCCCATTCAATGTATTACTTAAGTTTCTTATATTATCTTCAAATTCTTCTGCTCCCTCAACAAGAACTTTTGCTCTCGCTATAAATCTTTTTCCGTCAGGAGTGAGAATTAATTTATTTGGCCGGTCTCGAAGAAATATTTTCAGACCATATTTCTGTTCAACTTTTTGAATTGCAGCGCTTAGCGCAGGTTGGGATATTGAAATGTGATTAGATGCAGCCTGAACACTCCCATGTTCAGCCACAGCGAGTGTGTANATTAAATGACGATATGGGATCAATATAGATTTTCCTGATATTAAATCAAAATTTATCTGACTTTACAAATAATTGCTACAATTGCAACCTATATTACGAATCGTGTGGGAGCACTTGTAGAAAGTGGAATTCGGTTCTCCACTGGTACTTTAGACCAGTGAAATATGGGGGGAGAAAATTTGGCTGGGATAACACTTCAGGGTGTAACTAAAGCTTATGGGTCACAAAGTGTTCTGAATGATATAAACTTGGACATCGCTGATGGGGAATTCCTAACCCTTGTAGGGCCATCTGGGTGCGGTAAGTCGACTACATTGCGAATAATTGCGGGGTTAGAAACACAGTCAACCGGCGACGTATTTATCGACGGCTCGATTGTAAACGAAACTAGACCTAGCAAACGTGACTTAGCAATGGTGTTTCAATCCTATGCTCTTTATCCTCACCTAAGTGTCCATCAAAACCTAATTACACCACTAAAACTACGAGACTTAACAGCACTTGAAAGGATCCCTTTGTTTGGACATTTAATGCCTGAACGTGGCAAGAAAATGTCAGTTATTTCCTCTGAAGTGCAAAAAGTGGCTGAAATCTTAAAGATTGAACCACTTCTAGATAGAAAGCCAGGGCAACTTTCGGGGGGTCAACGACAACGGGTTGCACTTGGTAGAGCTATGGTAAGAAACCCAGCGGCCTTTCTTATGGACGAGCCACTATCAAATCTGGATGCAAGTTTGAGGGTGCATATGCGCGCCGAACTTTCCGAATTACACCGAGAACTTAAAGCAACGTTTGTTTATGTCACTCACGATCAAGCTGAAGCTCTGACAATGTCAGACAGAATAGCGGTGATGATGGATGGAGATTTGCTACAGCTTGGACCACCGGACGAAGTTTACGAAAACCCGACAGATATTAGAGTGGCGGAGTTTATAGGAAGTCCAAAAATGAATATTTTACCAGCAAGTTGTGATGACAAAGGGTCGATCGATTGTCTTGGTCAGAAAATAAAAATAAAACTCAAGGACAAAACAAAACAGTCTTTATCGATCGGCATCCGACCCGAACATTTAGTTTTACAATCTGGTGCTAAAAGTTCTTTTTCTGGAGAATTAACTTACAAGGAAAACCTTGGATCTGACGTTTTTCTCCATCTAGATATTGGATTAGAAACCGGAAAAGTAGTTATTCGCACAGATCCACAAGATGCTAACTCTGCAAAAATTGGTGACAAAATTTCTTTTGGGGCAAGTCCAAATAAGTATCTTGTATTTGACGCGAACGGCAAGAGAATTGATGCAAGAGGAAAGGGTAACAGTTAATGCAAAATTCAAAAGTGCATTACTGGTTTATTGCACCGGCACTGTTGCTTATGTTTATTTTATTGATCTTGCCCGTGATAGTTGCAGCAACACTATCAATGACAGATTATAGTCTGGGAAATAGCTCGTTCAATTGGGTTGGAACGGATAACTATGAGAAGTTATTTTCGCGACGAAGCTATGCAAAAATGTTCAGTGCTTCCCTCACGTATGTTCTCATAGTTGTACCGATATCAGTTGCATTGGGCTTAGGATCAGCTTTGCTTATTTCGAGCCTCCGAATTGGTAACGAATTGTATAAGGCAATTTTCTTTCTGCCTGTCATGGCGACGTTACTTGCTATGGCAATTGTTTGGGAATTTGCGTTAAATCCAATTATGGGTGTCGTTAATGACATCCTTCGATCAGGATGTGACAAAAGGCTAATTTACGGCTTTTTTACTGGTGCGTGGTATGGTGCTGATCCGTTGCAAAGTTGGTATGGTACAGCTTGTGCAGATAAGTTTCCTATATGGTTAGGCGACAAAAGGTATGCTCTAGGGACGATTGCATTTATAGGAATTTGGCAAGGATTTGGTTTCAACATGGTTCTATATCTTGCCGGCCTTACATCGGTGCCACGCGAGCTTTATCAAGCAGCTCACATGGATGGCGCGGACAGTGCTTGGGAACGCTTCAAATTAGTAACTTGGCCGATGCTAGGTCCCACACATGTTTTTGTAATAACCATTTCCTCTATAAGATCATTTCAAGTTTTTGATACCGTCGAAGCTCTAACTGAGGGCGGGCCTTCTAAATCAACATATGTGATGGTTTACGCCATGTTTGAAAAAGGCGTCCGTCAAAATCTTTTAGGCATTGGATCTGCGATCACAATTGTATTTTTGGCGTTTGTCTTAGTCCTGACACTAATCCAGGTCTATTTTGTTAACAGGAGGGTTCATTACTAATGGAATTAAGGGCTTCCTGGTTAGGTGAATTTCTAAAGCACAGCGTTTTGATAGCTGGTGCAATTGTTGTGCTTCTACCCTTTTATTTAATGCTTTCATATTCTCTTAAGTCGCCATCGGAAATCGAAACAAATACAGGAGGCTTTACGGGCGCGCAGCAAATCATGACAGATAGCCGCTGTGTCAAAGCAGGCAATGCAGAAGAAGACTGCTTAATGAGGCCGATTGTTTACAATTATACGGCGGCATTTAAAGAGGCGCCTCTCGTGCGCTATATGTTAAACGGCGTTTTCGTAACTGTTTCTATTTTTATTATTCAGGTAATTGTAGCGCTTCCCTGCGCCTATGCACTGTCAAAACTGAAATTCTGGGGTCGAGACGTCGTTTTTGGATTGGTGATTTTTTGTTTATTAATCCCAGTTCATGCAATTGCCCTACCTCTTTACATCATGCTAGCAAAGGTGGGACTGACAAACACCTACGCTGCCCTGATAATTCCATGGACTATTTCTGTTTTTGGAATTTTCCTGATGCGGCAATTTTTTATGACTGTACCTGATGATCTAATTGATGCCGCTAGAATGGACGGCATGAGTGAATTTTCAATTGTATGGCAAGTAATGTTACCAACGGCCGTTCCGGCATTACTAGCGTTTGGTATTTTCTCTGTGGTCGCTCATTGGAATGATTACTATTGGCCTAGGGTGGTTGTAACCGGCAATAAAGATTTAATGACGCCTCCACTTGGTTTGCGAATGTTCAAATCCGATATGGATGGCAATGAATATGGTCCGATGATGGCGGCCACAACAGTAATAGTCCTTCCCCTCGTGATAATTTTTCTAATGGCGCAAAGACGCTTTATCGAAGGCATAACAATGACAGGAATGAAGTAAAAATATGGAATATAGAATACCGGCATGACAGTAAAGTCATATGTTCGGTTAAACGCGGAGCCAGGACAAAAATAGGGATACGACTGGCTTCAGAACCAAGGAGGTAAAGATGAAAAACTTAACTAAACTTTCTGCAATTGCTTTGGCAGGTAGTGTCATGATGACATCTGCTAAGGCAGTTGAGATCGAAGTAGGATATGCATACTCTTCTCTCTTCGATGTTACCATGGAAAGACTAATACCTGAGTTTAATAAGGCTCACCCTGATATCACAGTGAAATTTAGGGCAACTTATGAAAACTATGAAGACGGTACAAACACCATTTTGCGTGAGGCAGTTGCTGGTGATTTGCCTGACGTCACTTTCCAAGGCTTAAACAGACAAGCTATTCTGGTTGAAAAGGGAATTGCAAAGTCATTAGAGCCATTTATTGCCAAGGAAGCAGACTTTGCAAAAGATGGCTATCACCAAGCGATGCTCGATTTGGGTACATTCAATGGTGAAGTATATGGCCTTCCATATTCTGTTTCATTACCAGTTGGTTACTACAATATGGATAATTTAAGGGCAGCTGGAATAACTGAACTTCCAACCACTTGGGACGAAGTGATTGCAGCCTGCAAAACACTTATGGCAGATGGTCACAAAACACCGATGTGGTGGGGCTGGAGCGTCACAGGGAACTGGTTTTTCCAAGCATTAATGTGGAGCCAAGGTGAACCAATTCTTAAAGATGGTAAGGTTAATTTCGATGGTGCAGCAGGTCTAGCAGCACTTGAACAAATGAAAAAGCTCTTCCGAGAGTGCGATATGCCTAACCTATCTGCAGGAGACGCGGGAGTGCCATTCAATTCTGGTGAGGTCTCAATGTATTTCTGGTCAACATCAGCAGTTGGGGCAATTGAGCGCGCAAAAGGTGACTTTGAGCTAAAAACTGGTAAGTATCCTGGCATGGGACAACCACCGAAGAGCCTGCCGGCAGGCGGAAACTCTGTGATGATGGTTTCAACTGGATCTGATGAAGAAGTGGCAGCTGCTTGGAAATTTGTGAAATTTGCTACATCTGGCATTGGTGCAGCGCTAGTTGCAGAAACAACTGGTTACATTCCACCTAACAAAGCTGCAAACGATCTATTAACAGATTTCTATGCACAAAACCCAAATAAATATACTGCAGTNGAGCAGTCTGGGTTGTTGGCTGACTGGATTGCTTATCCTGGTGATAACGGACTTGCTATTACACAAGTGCTTTATGACGGAATGGAAAGCATCGTCACTGGGGATTCAAACGATATGNAAGCCCTCCAGGAGGAATTAGTAGAGGAAGTAAGCGATCTACTTCCTTAATTAGTGAAATATAAAAAGTACCAGGGCAGCATTGCCCTGGTTTCTAAATTGTTTCTATACAGGTAAAAAAATGCATACAAATAAAAGCCTCGAACATAGAAGAGATACCGCAGTAGCAAAAGCAATCGCTTATTCTGCAACTTTCGTTGCAGACAGAGCAGAAAATGCTGAAGTTTGGGACGTAGAGGGAAAGCGTTATATCGACTTTTGTGGTGGAATTGGGTGCCAGAATACTGGCCATCGTCATCCAAGTGTAGTCAAAGCAATTAAGGATCAGCTTGATACGTTAACACATACGTGTTTTCAGGTGACACCTTATGAAAGCTACATCGAGCTTGCTGAGCGGCTAAACGCTGTTTATCCAGGGAATTTTAAGAAAAAATCCATGTTTTTTTCCGCAGGGGGCGAAGCTGTTGAGAATGCCATTAAAATAGCACGCTATTACACAAAACGTCCTGCATTAATAACTTTTACAAATGGATACCACGGGCGGTCATATATGGGAATGGCACTAAGTGCTAGAATGGTTCCCTTCAAACAAGGATTTGGGCCCTTTCCCGGGGATATATTTCGCCTGCCGTTTCCAGATGATTTTCATTGCGTAACGTTAGACGATACAAAGCGCGCATTCGAATTATTGTTCAGAAGTGATTGTCCTCCAGACCAAATCGCAGCAATATTTTTTGAGCCCGTACAAGGCGAAGGCGGATATAATATCGCAACGCTGGAATTTATAGAATACTTGAGAAAGCTGTGCGATGAGCATGGAATAATTATGGTTGCAGACGAAATTCAATCTGGAATGGGCAGAACCGGGAAAATGTTTGCAATGGAGCATTTCGGAATTGACCCTGATTTGACTTGTGTCGGCAAAAGCATTGGAGGCGGCCTTCCAATATCGGGCATCGTAGGTAAAGCAGATATAATAGATAACATTCCTCCTGGCGGTTTAGGTGGAACCTTTGGAGGAAACCCAATAGCATGCGCAGCTGCCTTAGCAGTTATGGATGCTTTTGAAAGTGAAAATTTGCTCGAGAAAGGTCTCGAGATAGGAAAACTAATTGACCAATATTTAAATAAAATGGCGACAAGAAATTCATTTGACTGCATTGGGGACGTCAGAGCCCTTGGTTGTATGAACGCCATTGAGTTGGTGAAAAATAAAGAAACATGTGAACCTGATGGAGAACTGGCTGCGAAAGTTGCTCAGATAGCGCTTAAAAATGGGCTAATCCTTGTAACTGCCGGACCGACTAGGAACGTAATAAGATTACTAGTTCCGTTAACGGCCTCTAAAGAAGTGGTTACTGAGGGCTTAAAAATACTTGAGGCATCATTAGAGGAAGCTTGCGTATAACTTGGAGGCGCATGAGAAATGAAAATGAGAGCCGCTGTTCTTAGAGAGTCTGGTTTACCTCGGCCCTACTCTTCTTCGAGGCCACTTAGTATAGAAGAAGTAGATCTTGAAGCACCGCGAGAAGGTGAAGTTCTCATTCAAATAAAAGCCGTGGGCCTTTGCCACTCAGATCTCGTCGCTATTAGCGGTGAACGCGGAAAACCGATGCCGATTGTCGTTGGCCATGAGGCTGCAGGTATAATTGTAGAACTGGGAAAAAACGTTAATGAGTTTGAGGTTGGTAATCACGTTGTACCGTCTTATGTCGCAAGCTGCGGTAAATGCGACATGTGTAAAAATGGACGGCCCGCACTTTGTGAACCAGCGACAATCTCAAATGCGCAGGCCGTACTTCGGGATGGCACAACAAGATTAAAAAAAGATGGTAAAATAATTCATCATCACTCTGGTGTTGCAGGGTTTGCAGAATACGCTGTTTTGCCCAAAGAAGCGCTTGTTAAAATAGATAGTCACATTCCATTTGAGCATGCGGCTCTTTTTGGTTGTGGCGTAGTAACGGGAGTAGGCGCAGTAATAAATACTGCCAAAGCAAGTGAAGAAGATAGCGTAGCTATCGTCGGACTTGGAGGTGTCGGTCTAAGTGCCTTACTTGCTTCAATTGCAATAGGATCAAAAAAAACGATTGCAATTGATCTAAGCGACGAAAAGTTGGCTTTGGCAAAGGAATTAGGCGCTAATCATACTTTAAATCCAAAAGATGAAAACTTTCTTGAAACATTTCTAGATATAACGTCTGGAGGAGCCAATATCGCAGTTGAAACAGCTGGATCCGGTCACGCTTTAAAAACTGCCTATGACATTACAAGAAGAGGAGGCACCACAGTGGCTGCAGGGATGCCGGGCCCAAAAGTAGAAATAACGCTCTCGCATTTAAGTATTGCGGCAGAAGAGCGCGTCATAAAAGGCTCATATATGGGAAGTTGTATTGCTCAACGCGACATACCTAAATACTTAGATATGTTTCAAACAGGGAAATTACCTGTAGACCGTCTGCTTTCCAGAAAAATAAAATTCGAAGATTTGAATGAGGCGATGGATCGTCTGGATGATGCAAAAACAGTTCGAGAAGTTTTGATACCATGATAGTAATGTCCCATAATGAGCTTTAAATTCAATTTTTCAGCAAATACTGGTTACCTTTGGAAAGAGCTGCCCTTTCTTGAAAGGCTAGCTATGGCAAAAAAATATGATTTTGAAACTGTAGAATTTCATGACGAACCATATAAAGAAAACATAAAAGAATTGCAGTTAGTCCTTTCCGAACTTGATCTAAAAGTAAACGGAATAAACATAAGAATGGGTGAAACATTTGGTTGTGCCGCGATTAGTGAATATAGTGAAAAATATCAACATGATATAAATGAAGCTATTAAAGTTGCGATCGAATTAAAGGTTCCTGCTATTCATGTAATGTCCGGCATAACAACCGCCGATGATGCAAATAAAACGTTTATATCTTCACTGGAATACGCGTTAGAGAATTCAACTCAAACAATCCTCATAGAGCCGGTATGTAACGAACAGTTGCCTGGTTATTTCCTGAGAACCATAGAACAAGCATCGGAAATTCTAAAAATCATCAACCATCCAAGATTAAAAATCTTATTTGATTGTTATCACGTATACAAAGAGAGTGGAGATCTTATGGATGCCTTCGCCAAGAATGTTGACTGCATTGGGCATGTTCAAATTTCTGCAGCTGAAACGAGGGCGGAACCGTTACCAGGCAAGTTAAATTATTCTAAAATTTTACCACAGATGCAAAGACTTGGATATAGGGGAGCATTTGGTTGCGAATACAGACCATTAGCTAAGACAGAGGATGGTCTAGCGTGGAGAGACAATTTTCGAAGAGATGTAACATGAGAGAGAAAAAGCATATTAAAGAGGCGATTGACACGGAGGGTGATATAAATCTCTCTCCTAGACGGTTGGACTGGTCTCGAGAATATATCGATGAAAATTCTCAAAAATTATTATTAGAAGATTCAAAATACTTTTTACATCAGTCACTCTCAACGCCTTGTTTAAATGTTTTAGGAGCGAGTGACGGTATATATCTTGAGGATCTCCAAGGTCGTAAAATCATGGATTTTCACGGAAATAGTGTTCACCAGGTCGGCCATGGGAATAAGCGAGTTATTGAGGCAATTAAAGAACAATTAGATATTCTACCATTTTGTCCACGACGTTATACTAATAAAGTTGCAATTGAACTCGCAGAGCGCCTAACCTCTTTAGCTCCGGGAAATTTGAACAAAATTCTTTTTGCACCGGGTGGAACAAATGCAATTGGCATGGCTTTAAAACTTGCTAGATATGCAACAGGTAGGCATAAAACAGTATCTATGTGGGACAGTTTTCACGGAGCTTCTTTAGATGCTATCTCAATCGGTGGAGAAAAATTATTTCGAAAAGATGTAGGACCGCTTATGCCGGGTACAGAACATATTCCTCCACCAACAAGAGGAAAATGTCATTTTAATTGCGCAGACGAGAACCATGACGGATGTATCAACTATTTAGAGTACGTTATCGAAATGGAGGGAGATATTGGAGCCGTGGTTGCGGAACCTATGAGATGGACTACCGTCGAGTTACCACCCCCAAACTATTGGAAAAGAGTTAGGGATATTTGTACAAAGAATGATGTGCTATTAATTTTTGATGAAATACCATCCGCCCTAGGTAGAACAGGTAAAATGTTTGTATGTGAGCACTTCGACGTTGAACCCGATATGTTAGTGATTGGTAAAGGCTTAGGTGGAGGGGTTTTCCCGATGGCTGCATTACTTGCTAATGATAATTTAGATATCGTGGAAGATAAAGCTCTGGGACATTACACACACGAAAAAAGTTCCGTTGGTTGTGCAGCCGCATTAGCTACAATTGATTGTTTAATAGAAGACGGTTTACTCAATAATGCTGTTACTTTAGGTAACTTAGGACTTGAACAATTAGAGGCTCTTAAACTTAAGTATCCAATAATTCATGAGGTTAGAGGTCTGGGTTTATTCTATGGAATAGACTTAAGATTGAACAACCAACCTGCTACAGATCAAGCAGATGCTATCCTCTATCATTCGTTGTCAAATGGGTTGAGCTATAAAGTTGGAGGTGGATCTATATTAACACTTTGCCCTCCGCTTACAATTAACAACGATGAGTTAACACACGCTTTCAGTATCATTGAAAATGGAATTAATAGCTTAAACTAGGTTAATTGGTGAGAGTCAAAGGCTGGATAGAGAATACCCAGCCTTTCCTTGATTTTATCTGGCTGGAAGAGGCATCCAACTGGGCACTGACACATCCGCATGTGCAAATTGCGGCATTTTTGCAGATAAGTCTTCCATGTTNTTTATATCATTCTCATTTAAGAAAGCTTGTGTAATAAGTGTTGGGGGCACTACAACATTACTACCTGGATTTTCTCCAGCTAGCATCATCGCAAGTGATCTGACAGATACCTCTCCAACGACTGCAGGGTTTGTTGCAACCGTAGCAGCCCATGCAGAATTTGGCTCCCTCATCGCCGAAATATCAGCAGTCGACACGTCCGCAGAGTATATATCGATTTGGTCAGTTAAACCTGCTTCATCAACCGCAATTTTGACACCTTTTGCAAACTCATCATATGGAGCAAACATCACTGTAATATCTGAATTTGCTTGTAAAACTGATCTTGCTTGGTTCGCGTTGGAATTAGCTATCGGGTTATCAAGTGTACCAAATTGAGCAACTTCCTCTATGCCTGGATTTGCTGCTTTTATATCTTCCCAAGCAGCATGACGTCGATCTAGGGGCGCAATTCCCGGTACATATACATAGCCAGCTTTCCAACTCGTACCATTATCAACTATGGCCTGTTCCAACGCCAATTTCCCTAATAGGTAATCTGATTGTTCGATTTGAGGTATTGCTGAATTTTCAACATTTACATCAAATGCAACAACTTTGATACCAGCATCGACTGCTCTCTGAGCTGCATCACGCATACTCTCTGTAAGTCCATGCTGAATAACAATGCCATCAACGCCTAATGCTATGGCTTGATCAACCATGTCAGATTGAAGCGCGGCATCCTGCCTGCTATCAAACACTCTCAAGTCAACGCCTAGTGCTGCTGCCTGTGTTTCTACTCCCGAAAGATACGCTTGAAAAAAATCACCTGTAGATAGATATCTGACGAGTGCAATTTTTACGTCTCCTGGATTATCAAACGGCGCCGGCATATCACCGGCAGTAACTGCAGTTGAAAAAAGCGCCGGTAGCACCACGCTTCCTCCGAGTATTTTTAGTATTGATCTTCTAAACATATTTACCTCCCTTGGTATGTTAAAAGCCTTTTAATTCAGTGGCCAGTTTTTCGCCCTTTTGATGAAAGAGCAAATGTAAAAATAAGTGCAATAACTAAAACACTCCCCTTTACAAAGTCTTGAGTATAGTACGGCGCATTCATCATCGTCAAACCTTGAAGAAGAACACCAACAAAAAGTGCCCCTATTGCAGTACCAAATGCATTAGGTTTTGCCGCTCCAAGAACAGCAAAACCTATCAATGCAGCTGCGACAGAGTCTAGCAACAAATTATTTCCCGAAGCTATATCGCCTCTGCCTAATCTGGCTGAAAGTAATATTCCACCAATCGAAGCAGTAATACCCGAAATTACATAAGCAAGTATCTTATATTTATTAACATTTGCTCCTGCCAAAGCTGTCGCAGTCTCATTTGAGCCTATTGCATACATAAGCCTTCCATGCCTTGTAAGTTCTAGGAAGAGCCAGATAAAAATTCCGACTAATATAAATATTATTACGGGAATTGGTATTAGGTTTTCTAGAAAAAAATCTAAACGGTGACGACCAAGCCATAAAAAACTCTGAGAATAGACGCCTTCAGCTGTCTCTCCGCTCGGCAACTTCATGCCAGTGGAGATTGATCTGCCCTCAGTAGGAATACGTTGCAGGCCTATGAGTAAAAACATCATTCCCAATGTAGCTAACAAGTCTGGAACTCTCGCTTTTACGATTAGAAGTCCATTAACTAAGCCCACAAGCGCTCCCATAATAAGGCAAAATATTATGGCCATGAAGGCTGACATCTCAAGTACGACCATAACATAAGCTGAAAGCATAAGTGCGGAGGTAGCAACTGAACCTATAGAAAGATCAAATCCATCTACTACCAATGTTGCGGTGACACCAAGTGCGAGAATACCGGTAATTGAAACAGATTGGAAAATAAAAACTGCGGAGCGTGGACCTGCAAAACCCTCTGCCACCACAGAAAAGAATAAGACTAAACCCAAGAGCAATAAAAGAAAACCATAACGAATTGCGAAACTTCTAATATTCATAATACTTCTTTACCCACTTAACCTTTCCGTTGCCGTAGCGGCGACTTTAGTCGATTTTCCACTATACAAAGAAAGAATATCTACGATATTAGACTCTTTATTCTCGAAAATACCAGCATAAGAACCTTCATGCAAAACTACAATTTTGTCAGCAATTTCAACTGCCTCATCTAGCTCTGCGACAAAAACTAATGTTGCTCTCTCGTTCGATGACTGCCTTATGTGACTTCCGATATCCCTGCGAGCTTTAATATCAACTCCCTGAAATGGCTCATCAAGTAATAAAACCTCTGATTTCTCAGATAGCCATCGACCAATCATTACCTTTTGCTGATTTCCCCCAGAGAGCGTCGTAACTAGATCAAGCTCTGACTGGCAGACGATACCTAATTCTGAGATCAAAACGCTTGATTTCTGATCTAAATTTTTTGATTTTAAAAATGAAAACCACGTGTGCCGATCCAAGAACGGTAGAACCATATTATTTGTAATATCAAAATCAGAGACCACGGCATTAGTTGACCTGTCCTTCGGACACATGAAAATACCGTTTGATATCGCATCAGCGGGGCTTTTCGGGTTATATGCCTCGCCATGCAAAAGCATTTCTCCTT
>JGI24820J26691_1000436_pt1 | contig 12524 bp, 13 predicted proteins | sample METZYME_5_50m_FD_26691 | JGI IMG/M metagenome (IMG submission 26691) | reverse complement strand
TTAAAACCTGATATATTAAATGTTCATGCTTTAGGGGGAAAAAAAATGATGCAATATGCTTTAGAGTCGCTATCAAATAATTCTCCTTATACACAACTAGTTGCAGTTACAATTTTAACAAGCCTTGATAATGATGATCTTCAAATGATGAAAATAGATATTTCAACTAAAGACCTTGTATCTAGTCTGGCAAGATTAACAAAAGAATCTGGCTTATCTGGTGTTGTATGTTCATCAGAGGAAATAAAATTGGTAAGAGAAGCTTGTGGAAAAAATTTTAAGATCATTGTACCTGGAATTCGTCCAGAAGGTTCTGATAAAAANGATCAAAAAAGGATAATGACGCCAAAAGAGGCAATTTCTCTCGGTGCGGATCATTTAGTAATTGGACGTCCAATTACTGAATCAAAAGANCCTANGAAAACTGCCAAAGAAATAGTTAATTCTATTAGATGATAAATAAAATTAAGATATGTGGTGTCAAAGACCCTAAAGATATTTCAAAATGTGATGATTTAGGCATTGATTTTATTGGTTTTAATTTTGCTGATGTAAGTCCTAGAAAATTAACTCCTAGCGAAGCAAAAAATAATAATTTAGCCAGCTATTGCAAAAAAATTGAAAGAGTCGCAGTTTTTGTAGATCCATCTGATCAACATTTAGCTGAAAGTATAAGGTCTGTTGATGCCACATACATTCAATTACATGGTAATGAAAGTTCAAAGAGATGTTCTGATATAAAAAAATTATTTGATTTACCCATTATAAAAGCTTTTGGGATTAACTCAGTTATAGATCTTGATATAGCAGTTCATTATGAAGATGTAGTTGATTACTTTTTATTTGATGCGAAACCAGATATCAAAAATATAAGCCAAAAGGGTGGATTAAATAAAGTTTTTGATTGGAAAATTCTTGATAGTTGGAAAGGAAAGGAATTCTTTCTTGCCGGAGGAATTAATATTAATAATATTAAATCTGCAATAAATGATACAAATGCTTTTTGTATTGATATTTCTTCTGGAGTTGAGAAAGAGCTAGGTATAAAAGATAGCAATATGATAAAGGAAATATATACAGAATTTAAAGCATTATTATGACGATAAAAAAGAATTCATATAAATTAGGCCCAGACTCAGATGGTAATTTTGGTTTATTTGGTGGCAGATATGTTGCTGAAACACTCATGCCATTGATTATTGAGCTAGAGAGAGCTTATTCAGATGCGATAAATGATCCTAAATTTAGTGATGAAATAAAACAGTTTTCCAAAGATTATATTGGAAGAGAGAGCCCACTTTATTTTGCCGAAAGATTAACAAATTATCTCGAGGGCGCAAAAATATATTTTAAAAGGGATGAGCTTAATCACACCGGAAGTCACAAAATAAATAATTGTGTTGGACAAATATTATTAGCTAGAAGAATGAAAAAAAATAGAATCATAGCTGAAACTGGGGCTGGTCAACACGGAGTAGCAGTAGCGACNGTTTGTGCCAGATTTGGTTATGAATGTGTAATTTATATGGGNAAAAAAGATATTGAACGACAAAAATCAAATGTTTTCAAAATTAAGCTACTTGGTGGTCAAATTATTCCAGTTGAGTCGGGAAATGGTACTTTGAAAGATGCAATGAATGAGGCGTTGCGTGATTGGGTCGCAAATGTAGAAAATACATATTATTTGATAGGTACAGCAGCTGGTCCTCACCCATATCCCACGATGGTAAGAGATTTTCAATCAATTATTGGAGAAGAAGCAAAGAAACAAATCCTTGATAAGGAAAATATATTACCAGATGCCTTGGTTGCTTGTATTGGAGGGGGATCAAATGCCCTAGGTTTATTTTATCCTTTTTTGGATGATGATGTCGATATGTATGGTGTTGAGGCAGCAGGTTTAGGATTGAATGGTGATGAGCACGCAGCATCTCTATCGAAAGGCTCACCTGGTGTACTACATGGAAATAGAACCTATTTACTGCAAGATGCTGAAGGTCAGATCAAAGAGGGGCATTCTATATCTGCAGGTCTTGATTATCCAGGTATAGGCCCAGAGCATTCCTGGTTAAATGATCAAGGAAGAGTAAACTATGTATCATCAACAGATGACGAGGCGCTCGATGCTTTTGAAATATGTTCTAAACATGAAGGTATTATTCCCGCTTTGGAACCTTCACATGCATTAGCATTTGTTTTCAAACTCGCTAAGAAGATGAAAAAAGATCAGATAATAATCGTTAATTTATGCGGAAGAGGTGATAAAGATATCGAAACTGTCGCAAATTATCTTGGTGTAGAAGTTTAATGGTTACAAGAATATCTAAAACATTTAATGAACTTAAGTTAGAGTCTCAAACTGGTTTAATTACTTATCTTACAGCTGGATTCCCTAATCAAGATCTATGTCTGAAAATAATTAATGAACTATCAAAATCTGGAAGTGATCTAATTGAAATTGGTATGCCATTTTCAGATCCAATGGCTGAAGGTCCTATTATTCAAAATTCTTCTAAATTATCATTGGATAATGGTCATACTATGGAATTAACCTTTGAACTGATTAACAAGTTTAGAAAAAATAATACAAAGACACCTATTATTTTAATGGGTTATTACAATCCTATTTATCAATATGGAAATGAAAANTTTATAAGCAGATGTCTTAATGATGGTGTTGATGGTCTAATTNTTGTTGACCTACCTCCGGAGCATGATTCTGAGTTGTGCGATCTTACTACGGAAATTGATCTTGATTTTATAAGGCTTGCAACCCCTACTACTGACAAGAAAAGATTAANTACTGTTTTAAATAAAAGTTCTGGTTTTCTTTATTATGTTTCAGTAATGGGAATAACTGGGACAAAAGAACCTGATCTCGAGCTTTTNAAGAAACANGTTATTAATTTAAGAAAGGAAACTGATATTCCGATTGGCGTTGGATTTGGAATAAAAAGACCAGATCAAGCTAAAAAAATATCTGAGTTTTCTGACGCAATCGTTGTAGGCTCATCCTTAATAGAAAAGATAATGATCAATTATAAAAATAATAATGAGGATGATGTTTTATTAGAAATTTCTGAATATATTAAAAGTCTCAAGGCAGTGATTTAGTGCTATGAATTGGTTTAAAAAAATAGTACCTCCTGGGCTTAAAAAAATTTTCTCGAAAAAATCCTCAACTAAAGAATTATGGTTGAAATGCGATAATTGTGAGGCAATGATTTTTCATAAAGATGCTGAAGATAATTTATATGTATGCAATGAATGTGATCACCATATGAGAATTTCTGCTAAGGAGAGATTTAAACAATTATTAGATCAGGGATCGATAAAATATATAGAAGATCCAAATGTACCAATTGATCCTTTAAGATTTAAAGACGAAAAAAAATATGTTGATCGTTTGAAGGAGTCTAAGAGGAAAACCAAATTGTCGGACTCAGTTGTAATAGGTCATGGTACTATCAATAAAATTAATGTGACATTAGCTGTTCATGATTTTCAGTTTATGGGAGGATCACTTGGGATGGCAGCTGGTGAGGCTATAATTACGGCAATAAAGCACTCACTGGAGAACAATTATCCATTTATATTATGTGCTTCTTCAGGCGGTGCAAGAATGCAAGAGGGAATTCTATCATTAATGCAAATGCCAAGAACTACAATTATGATACAAACCTTAAGAGAGAAGAAAATTCCTTATATAGTTTTATTGACTAACCCGACTACTGGAGGTGTAACAGCTTCTTATGCAATGTTAGGTGATATTCATATCGCTGAGCCAAATGCTTTAATCGGATTTGCTGGGCCTAGGGTTATTGAAAATACTATTAAAGAGAATCTACCTGATGGTTTTCAAAAATCAGAATATCTTTTGGATCATGGTATGATAGATATGGTATCTCATAGAAAAGACTTAAAAAATAATATTACAAGCATTTTAGACATATTAACGAATAGTGAAAATCAAAAATCTGCTAGTTTATAATATGCTGAAAAATGATATTGAATTATTTGTCGAAAAATTTTCAGAGAATTTACCTCGGTCTTTAGAGCGTATTTATGGTTTACTTGATAGAATCGATAATCCTCAAAATAGCATTAAAAATGTAATTCATATTGCAGGGACTAATGGAAAGGGTTCAGTATTATCATACATCAAATCATGTTTACTGATGGACAAGCAAAAAGTTAATGCTTTTACTTCACCGCATTTAATTAAAATAACTGAAAGAATATTGATTGATAATAAATTTGTAGATGACGAAGTTTTTGTAAGAACTTTTGACTCCTTGCTTGCTAAATTAAATCAAGAAGAAATTGTATTTTTTGAATTTATGACCGCATGTGCTTTATTTTTATTTAATCAAAACAAGGCAGATTGGAATCTTTTTGAAGTTGGTATGGGCGGANAATATGATGCGACAAATACCTTACCAATGAAAGATTTAGCAGTTATTACACCTATATCNTATGATCATGAAAACTANCTTGGGGATGACATTTTTCAAATAACAAAAGAAAAGCTCGGCATNACTAGCAATAAAATACCTACAGTCATTGGNAAACAGTCAGATCGTGTGAAAGAGTTTATATTGAAAAACTNTCTTTCTAATCAAGATAATAGATTTGTATTTGANATGGACTGGACAATGACTAAAAAAAAGGAATTTTACTATTATGAGGATAATGAGGAGTCTATAAGAATTAACAATCAATTTATGTATGGTGAACATCAAAAAATGAATGCGGCAACCTCTATCGCATCACTAAGGTTTTTGAACAAATTGAATAAAATTAACCTATCAAAAGATATTATTGAGAAAGGCATATCAAATACACATTGGAGAGGAAGGCTCGAGAAGATCGATTGTAAGAATAATTTAGTAGAATTATGGGTTGATAGTTGTCATAACCCCTCGGGATCGAATGTTGTTGCAACTGAAATAAGTAAAATGAATTTTAAAGAAAAGAGAAAAACAAAACTAATTTTTAGCCTAAAGAAAGGAAAAAAAATAAACGATTTTATTGCTCCTTTTGTGGATGTATGTAGTGAGATTTCTTATGTCGAAGGTAATAAAGCTAATTATTCTTATAATGAAATCACAGAAAAAATATCCAACATGAATATAAAAATAAAAAATATTAAGAATCTAGACAAATCAATAATTTATAAGGAAGATAGTCCTTCAAGAATATTAATCTGTGGTTCGATGCAATTAGTAGGTAAAGCTATTAGTATCTTTTAACTATTATTTTTAATCCAATCATTCAGCTCTTGCTTTGGTAAAGCTCCAACCTTCGTATCTTTAAGCTCTCCATTATTAAATAAAAGCATAGTTGGTATGCTTCTAATTCCATAGTCGGTTGCAACTCTAGGATTTTCATCAATATTTATTTTTGCGATAGTTACTTTGTTATCTTCATTAGAGGCTATTTCCTCTAAAATTGGAGAAATTTGCTTGCAAGGACCACACCACTCAGCCCAAAAATCAACTAAACAAACACCAGAATTTTTTAGAATAGATTCTTCAAATTCTTCATCAGTAATATTTATAAGTGCCATAGTATCTCCTAGAATCAATTACCTTAAGCTAAAAAAATCATATAAATCATTCAAGTAATTTTATAAATTTTCTTTCATCTCCATTAAATAGTCTTTATACCCTTCAAAAATTTGTTTTTCTCCAAGTTGTTCAAACTGTTCTATTTCTCTAAGTGCTCTTGGAATTGTAGTCCATGGAGTTTTAAAATCATTAGATAACCACCTTGATTTAATAAATTCTAATAACACTTTATAGGGTTCTGCATCAATTGTTTCAGGTGAGTTATCAAATATGATTCTTTGAGCTATTCTTTTGGACCTTATATCAGTAAATCGAATTTGGATTTTTTTATCCCATGAATTTGCATTATGGAATTCTTCCCAAGCCAATTTATCATCACTTACTGGAAAGCCAAATATTTGTGTTTCTAGATGATCATTTTCACTTTTTGGCCATTCTTTTTTTAGCGGTAAATTATCTTTAATAAGTTCTGTTAATATTTCTATCTCATCATCAGAAGGATTTTTATATTTTTCATTCAAATTATACCATTCTGGACAAAATATTATGCCAGGGGTTTTGAGGTAAGTTTCTCTAAGCCATTTTGGTTTTTTCCCTTGCTTCAATGTTGATATATTTTTTTCAGTAAGGCATCCGTTCTCAAAATAATCTTCCAAATTAATAGAATAAAAATTATCGTTATCAATGTCTAATATTGGCAAATATTCAGTAATTTTTTGTTTTGGAAAATAATAAGTAGAAAATTTAGTTTTATCTGAAAAAATTTTGTACCTCGTAAACTTTGAAAACATTTTAGTTCTTGTTGCCCAAAAATCTGGTTGTTCAATTTTTATTTTATTTAATAATTTTGCTGTTGCTTTGACATCTCCATCTGCTTGGTGCCAGATTATACTTTCATCTTTTTTAAAATTATTCATAAAAACATTTGATAGAGATTGATCTCTTTTACCGTCAATTTCTTCAGGTGTTTTTATTGTTTCTGGGAATAATTTTCCGGCAAGAGATATAAATGGAAGTGCATCACAAATTACCTTATCTCCCATTTTGTGAGGATATGGAAAAAAACCTGATGTATAGAGGGCTTCAGTTAGAACATTCGAGTCATATTGNGCATTATATGCCCACAGAATATCATAATCTAAGCTTTCTAAAATCTTAGGAATGGTTTCATAAAGACTGGGTCCTTCCATGAGTTTTTTCCATGATGTTGAGGTTGCCTTAAGAGCGCCAGGACTAGGNAAATCATAGCTAGGTAATCGATTATTAATTACAGATAAATTATCCAAATTATTAAGGTCTATGACAGCTAATTGATGCGGCAGTCTAAACCCTTTATCGGTTCCATTAGTTTCAAAATCAAAAACACCTTCAGTTTCTTCAATCATCATTCAAAAGATATTGATCTGATTCGATCATTCCAACCACCCTCATCACTAATGACTATATTAAGTTTATCATTTTGTAATTCAAAATTAATTTTAAGTGTATTAGCGAAAATTGATGTCTCAATAATCTCTGGCCATTCTACTAATAGTGCGCCTTGGTCTACTATGCTTTGTAAGTTTAAGGCTGATATTTCTTCTTGATTATCTACCCTGTATAAATCAGCATGTCCTATTATATGTTTATTAAATTCATAAGTTTGTACAAGGCTAAATGTCGGTGATGGTACTATATATTCATCATCATTAGCAAAATATTCTGAATTTATTATTGCTCTTACGAAAGTTGTTTTTCCTACACCAAGCTCTCCCTTGAGCAATATAAGATCACCTTTTGTTATTAGAGATGCAATTTTATTTGCTAGTTTATTAGTATCATCAACCTTTTCTGATTTAAAAATTAACTCTTTCATTTTCTAAATTTAGTTTTTTAAAAGCTTTATCATAATATATACTGCAGTAACTTTTTATCAAAACAATCCTGGTATATGAGAATTTAATGAGTAAAGAAAAAACAATAATTATTGGGGGCGGTCAGGCAGCTTGCCAGACTGTAACAACCCTGAAAAGTAAAGGATATGAAGGAAAAATTAAAATACATTGTTCAGAGAATTACTTACCCTATCAAAGACCGCCCCTATCAAAAAAATTTCTTTTAGGCGAATTAGATAAAGAACGATTATTTTTTAAACCAGAAAAATTTTATCAAGAAAATGACGTGTCAATAAGTTTGAACTCTTATGTTCAAGGAATTGATACAACAAACAAGGAAATTATTTTAGAAAGCAATGAAACTGAACATTATGACAATCTTGTTATAGCTACGGGAACAAAGCCAAGAACAATTGATGTTGACAAGAAAATATCAGATAAAGTTTTCTACCTTAGATCAATTGATGATGTCTTAAGGATTAGAGATAAAATAAAACAATCCAATAAAGTTACAATAATTGGTGGCGGTTATATTGGNCTAGANGTTGCGGCAGTTATAAATAATTTAGGCTTAAAAGTTACGGTTGTGGAAATGGCATCTAGAATTTTAGAGCGNGTTACAAGCGAAGTTATATCTTCTTTTTATTCTAAAATTCATTCAGATGCTGGTGTTGAAATACAATCAAATACATCAGTTGAGGGTATATCAGGAAATGAAAAGGGCATTGAGGTAATTACTTCAAATGGGAGTGTAATTTCTGATTTTGTTATCGTCGGAATAGGTGTCCTACCATGCGATACAATTGCTGATGATGCTGGAATAGAAGTTAATAATGGAATTATAGTTGACGAATTCTGTAGAACCTCGAATGTTTCAGTTTTTTCTGCTGGTGACTGCACTATGCATCCAAATATTTTTTATAATAAAAATGTAAGGCTTGAGTCTGTACATAATGCTATAGAGCAAGGGAAAACAGTTGCCTCTTCTATTATGGGTGAGATGGCCTCATATGATCAGGTTCCTTGGTTTTGGTCTGATCAATATGGAACAAAATTACAAATTGTTGGATTATTGGATAATTATGACGATATCATCGTCCGCGGTGATTTAAAAAAACAGTCATTTGCTGTCTTTTATATTAAAGACAATAGAATTACTGCGTCCGATTGTGTAAATCGACCAGCAGAACATATGATGTCAAGAAAGCTTATTTCTCAAAAAATTATCATAGAAAAAGATCGACTTTCTGACGAATCTGTTCCAATTAAAGAAGTTGCTAACTAATTATATTTATAAATATATACATTTTTAGTGAATTAGGGGATTACGGAGATAACTATGGTAAAGATTATTTATGTTGAGCATGATGGTACAGAGCATTCTGTTAATGTGGATGCAGGCACATCAATTATGGAAGGTGCTGTATCGAACTCAATACCGGGTATTGATGCTGATTGTGGCGGCGGTTGTGCATGTGCAACATGCATGGTTTTTATTGGTGATGAATGGAAAGAAAAAGTTGAGTCTATGACCGATGAAGAAGAAAGCATGATTGATTTCCATGAATATAAACAAGATAACTCAAGACTTGGTTGCCAAGTATCAGTTACAGATGAATTAGATGGTATGAAGGTAAAGATGCCTCCTTCCCAATATTAGAAGTAATCTTAATATCTGTAATGATCTGGTTTGAAAGGACCTTCTTTATTTAAATTTAGATAATCAGCTTGGCTATTGCTCAACTCAGTTAACTTGACACCTAACTTCTCAAGGTGGATATATGCTACTTTTTCATCTAAATGTTTAGGTAGGACATATACTTTATTTTCATAATTTTCATAATTATTCCAAATTTCAATTTGAGCTAAAACTTGGTTTGAAAATGATGCGCTCATTACAAAACTAGGGTGTCCAGTCGCACATCCTAGGTTAACCAATCTACCTTCAGCCAATAAAATAATTTTTTTGCCATCAGGAAACTCTATCTCATCAACTTGAGGCTTTATATTATCCCATTTAAAGTTTTTTAATTCTGCAACTTGGATTTCGCTATCAAAATGTCCAATATTAGCCACAATAGCTCTATCTTTCATTTCTCTCATATGTTCAAGAGTTATAACATCTTTATTTCCTGTTGCTGTTATAAAAATATCTGCTGTCTTAGCAACATCATCAACAGTTGAAACCTCATATCCTTCCATAGAAGCTTGTAAAGCGCAGATAGGATCAATTTCTGTAACAATTACCCTAGCTCCTTGTGATCGGAGAGACTCTGCAGATCCTTTTCCAACATCACCAAATCCACAAACAACTGCGACTTTCCCCGCAAGCATAACATCTGTCGCTCTTTTTAAACCGTCAACAAGACTTTCTCTGCANCCATAAAAATTATCAAATTTTGACTTTGTGACTGAGTCGTTAACATTAATAGCAGGTACAGCAAGNGTTTTNGCTTTTTCCATTTCATAAAGNCTTAAAACNCCAGTTGTAGTTTCCTCGGATAATCCTCGTATTTCACTTAANAAATCTGGGTATTCTTCATGAATGATCTTAGTTAAATCACCGCCATCATCTAAAATCATATTTGGTTTCCAGTCTGAAGAACCTTCAATAGTTTGTTTAATGCACCAATCATATTCTTCTTCTGTTTCACCTTTCCACGCGAAGACAGGTATATTTTTACTTGCTATTGCTGCGGCAGCATGATCTTGGGTAGAAAAAATATTACACGAAGACCACCTAACTGTTGCCCCTAAATCAATTAAAGTTTCAATTAATACTGCAGTTTGTATTGTCATATGAAGACAGCCTACAATATTTGCTCCATTTAGAGGTTTAGACTTACTTAATTCTNTTCTTAAAGTTATTAAACCAGGCATTTCGGTCTCTGCGATTTCTATTTCTTTTCGTCCCCATTCAGCGAGACCAATATCAGCAACTTTGTAATCTTTAAATTCCAATTTTATTCTCCTAAACTAGATAAAGGATATTTTAGCTATCCTCTTTTGATAAAATTTCACTTGCTATACCTATGTATTTGTGACCTGCTTCAACAGATGCATGTATAACTTCCTCAATACTAGAATTCTCTCTCAAGGATCCAAGTTTTACCAGCAAAGGTAAATTAATTGCATGTATAGCTTCCTCAATGCTAGAATTCTCTCTCAAGGATCCAAGTTTTACCAGCAAAGGCAAATTAATACCACCTATCATTTCTATTTTATTTTCATCAATTAATGAAATAAGTAGATTTGAAGGTGTATTTCCAAACATTTCTGTTAAAAGTATGACACCATTCCCGCTATCTACCTTGGAAATTAATTCTTTAACTTCTTCCTTGCGCTTATCAACATCATCATCATAACCAATACAGACAGTCTCAAGATCTTTTTGTGGCCCAATTATATTCTCAAGAGAACTTTTGAGCTCAATTGCTAAGTTTCCATGAGTAATTATTATTAAACCAATCAAATTATTTACCTCTATTTTATTTATTAACTAAAGGAAAAGTAACTGTAAATATAGCTCCGCCATTTTCTTTATTTCCAGCTATAATTGAACCGCCATGTGTCTTGACTATTTGTTTACAAATGGACAAACCTAAACCAGAGTTATTGCCAAAACTTTTATCATTTGGTCTATAGGTATAAAATCTATCAAACACCTTCAGTAAGCTTTCCTTTGGTATTCCAGGGCCGTTATCTTTAATTTCGACAATTGCACCATTCTTACCTCTCCAAATATTAATATCTATGTAATCGCCCTTTTCAGAAAATGATAAAGCATTATCAATCAGATTATGAAAAACTTGTGCAATTTTATCTCCGATTCCATTTATGATAATATTTTCATCTTTGATGTTGTATTTTATATCAACAGCATATTTCTTAATAATTGTTGACTCTGTTACTTCAATTACAGAGCTTAAGACATCGGATAAATCAATTTTTGTAAATTCGCCCTTAGCCAGCTCAACCTCTAATCTTGAGCTAGATGATATATCTGATATTAACCTATCAAGTCTTTTTAGATCTTTAAATGCTATNAAGATTAGTTCTTTTTTTTCCTCCTCATTTTGAGATGTATTAAGTGTTTCAATAGCACTTTGTAAAGAAGTTAATGGATTTTTAACTTCATGCGCAACATCAGCAGCGAAGGCTTCAACGGCACTCACCCGATCTTGCAATGCTACTGTCATCCTTCTAATAGATCTTGATAAGGTTCCAATTTCATCACGACGATTATCCATGATCGGTGTATCACCTATACCAGCATCAGTAACNCTTTCTGCAGCAATCGATAATCTAGTTAATGGTCTAGCAATGGTTGTTGACAATGCAACTGACAAAAAAAGCGTAACAAATATTGTAATTATGAAGACTCTAACAAAACCTTGCCGTCCTTCCTGCAGAATTAAACCAATATCTCCTTCTTCAGTAGTTAGTAGTAGAGCATTTACAATTTCATTATTACTTAAAACTGGAACTGTTACATGAACAATTATTCCACCATTATCTAATTTATATTCCTTAGCTACTGTTTTACCATTTAAAGCATCATTAATATCAGAAGAAGAAAAACCTGATTTAGGTAAAATTTGTGCGTTTCTACCAAAATAGTTTTCTAAAACTTCAAATACTTTATCGAAATATGCTTTGTTATCATTTGATATAAATACTTCACGATCATCAAAATCATTTGTATCAAAAATAATTTCAAGATTTTTATCAAATATTCTTGTGCGAGTAGTTATAAATTTATCATTATCTTGTCTTTTAAGAATAAATTTATTTAAGTTTTCTCTAAAGTTTTCTCTAATCTCTTGGTCTAAATCAAATGAAAATGCAAATAAATTAGCTTGAACTAGAAGAGCTTCAATTCTTGCTTTTACAAGATTATCCTCTGATTTATCTACATAAATAAAACCTAATGCTAAAAGAACCAAACCAATAAAGTTAATAGCTATAATTCTAGCGCCTAAAGATCTTGGTTTTAATAAATTAAACATATTTATTATTGGTTAAATCTGTATCCAACTCCATATAAGGTTTCGATTGAATTAAAGTCATTATCAATGGC
>JGI24820J26691_1000434_pt1 | contig 12537 bp, 12 predicted proteins | sample METZYME_5_50m_FD_26691 | JGI IMG/M metagenome (IMG submission 26691) | reverse complement strand
CCTGAGGTGAAAGAAAAACCCCAGCCTGAGGTGAAAGAAGAACCCCAGCCTGAGGTGAAAGAAGAACCCCAGCCTGAGGTAAAAAAAGTATCAGCTTCTGATGAATTAACAGATAGAATTTTAATATCACCACTTGCTAGAAAGCTGGCAAATGAAAAAGGAATTGACATTAAATTAGTTAAAGGTTCAGGTGATAATGGTAGAATTATAAAGCGAGATATAGATTCATATAAGCCTCAAAATTATTCTCAATTTATTCAGCCAAGTCCAAGTATTACAGAATCATCAACTGAGTCTCAAAATTCTACAATGAGAAAAGCTATTGCTAAGAGATTATCAGATTCAAAGTTTTCTGCCCCTCACTATTACTTGAACATTGAATGTGAGATGGATAATATGATCTCATTTAGAAAACAATTTATTAATACTCAAAACATTAAAATTTCATTTAATGATGTCATAGCTAAGGCTGTTTCACTTTCATTAGCAAGACATCCTAAAGTAAATTCTAGATGGTATGATGATAAAATTGTTTTTTATGACCATGTTCATTTAGGTGTTGCAGTTGCAGTTGATGATGGTTTAATCGTCCCTGTTGTTAAATATGCGAATTCAAAAGCGTTACCTGAAATTAACAAAGAGATTAAAGACTTTGCTGAGCGTGCTAAAAATAAAAAATTAACGCCTGCTGAGATTGAAGGAAGTACTTTTACAATTTCAAATTTAGGTATGTTTGGAATTGAAAGTTTTACTTCCATTATCAATCAGCCTAATTCTGCTATTCTTTCAATAGGTTCAATTATAGAGAAGCCTATTGTAAAAAATGGGGATATAGTAGTCGGAAATACAATGAAATTAACTTTAGCATGTGACCATAGAACTGTCGATGGTGCTACAGGATCATTATTCTTGAAGACTCTTAAAGAATATATTGAAAACCCAGTCTCAATTCTTATCTAATGAAGACTATTATAGTAACTGGCACAAGTTCTGGCATAGGCCATCAAATATGTATCCAAGCTGCAAAAATGAATTTTCGTGTATTATCTGTTTCAAGAAATACTCAACCGCTAAAAGATATAGATGGTATTGAGTCATTTAAATTAGATNTTACAGATAAAAATTCTGTTGAAGAGTTTGTTACAAATTTGAAAAAAAGAAAAATTAAAATTGATATTTTAATTAATAATGCTGGTTACCTAGTAAGTGAATTATTTAGTGAGACCACATATGATTCTTTTAAAAAAACTTTTGATGTTAATGTATTTGGGCTTGCAGAAATTACTAGATTACTGATTCCAATTATTAATAAAGATGGTCACGTTATAAATATTAGTAGTATTGGAGGTGTTAATGGTTCTAAAAAATTTCCAGGTTTATCAGCATATTCTAGCAGTAAAGCTGCAGTTATAGCGTTAACTGAAGTGTTAGCTGAAGAATATCAAGATGGTCCATCATTTAATGTTCTCGCTTTAGGTGCAGTTCAAACAAAAATGCTAAAAGAGGCTTTTCCAGATTACAGTGCAGAGACAAAGCCAGAGGAAATGGCAAAGTATATTCTAAATTTTGCAATTAATAATGGTCAATTGTTTAATGGTAAACTGATTTCTGTATCAAACTCAAATCCATAAAACTAATTTTTTTGGGAAAGTTTAACCTTTTTAAATAGTTCAGAAGAATAAACAAAATCATTTACCAATTTATCTTCTGTATTCAGAATTTCCTTATTATTTCCCTCCCATATTTTCTTTCCATCAACTAAAAAAATAATCTTATCTCCTATCTCCATTACTGAATTCATATCATGAGTATTAATAATTGTGGTAATATTATACTCAACAGTAATTTCTTGAATTAACTTATCGATTATAATTGCTGTTTTAGGATCTAAACCTGAGTTTGGCTCATCGCAAAACAGATANTTGGGGTTCAATACAATAGCTCTAGCAATTGCAACTCTTTTTTTCATACCACCCGATATTTCTGATGGAAATTTATTATCTACATCCTTAAGATCAACACGTTCGATAACTTCTCTAGCTCTTTCTAACATCTCAGAGTCAGATTTATCTGAAAACATCCTTAAAGGAAATATAATATTATCTATAACCGACATTGAATCAAATAGAGCACTACCCTGAAAGACCATTCCCATTTGCTTTCGTAAATTTGAAACTTTTGAAATATCATCTTTAATGAATTTTTTCCCATCATATAAAATTTCCCCATTATCAACATCATGCAAACCAAGAAGGCATTTCATAAGCACAGTTTTGCCAGAACCACTTTGACCAATAATTAAATTAGTTTTTCCTTTTTCAAAGGTTGCTGATACTTCGTCAATAATTTTTAGACTACTAAAAGATTTGGATATTTTATTTATCTCTATCATTATGCCAATAAAAGTTGAGTTACAATAAAGTTAATAATGATAATTACACTACTTGTCCAGACAAAAGAAATATTACTTGCTTTACCAACTTCAAGTGCACCACCCTTCATATAGAATCCATGGTATGAGGGAATAGTTGCTAAAACAAATGCAAATAGGATTGTTTTGATATAAGTATAGATAATATGAAATACTTTAAAATCAAGCTGAATACCTTGGATAAAGTCAAAACTTGTTGAAAAACCAGCATAAACACTTGCAATATATCCACCAAGTATACCCAAAAACATTGCAAGAGTAATTAAAAAAGGATACAATAGCAATGATATAATTTTAGGAAAAATTAGATAGTTAAATGAGTTAATACCCATAACCTCAAGAGCATCAATCTGCTCAGTTACTCTCATAGTTCCAATACTTGAAGTAATAAATGAACCTACTTTACCAGCCATTATTATAGAAATAAGGGTTGGAGCAAATTCTAAGATCACAGACTGTCTAGTTGCAAATCCTATAAGATTCCCTGGAAGCAATGGATTTTCGATAGCTAGTGCAGTTTGAATTGCTACAACTCCACCAATTAAAAAGGACATAAATGCAACAATACCTATTGACCCTAAAATTAGATCCTCAATTTCTTGAAAAATTAATTTTTTAAGTACACTCCACTTAGTAAATTTTGAAAAAGTATACTTTATCATTAAAAAGTATCTACCAATATGAAAAAAAATTCTCATCTGGTCTAAACTTTATAAGTTATAGCATTAATATTCATTCCAGCGCCAACACTAGCAAACATAATAATATCTCCTTTAGAGAGTTTATGCCCTTTATAATTTGTTTTTTTAACTAGATCAAAAAGAGTAGGAATTGTTGCAACTGAACTATTCCCAAACTCTTCAATATTCATGGGTAGAATATCCTTAGGCGCAGATAGTTTATAGAGTCTAAAAAATCTATTTATAATAGCCTCATCCATTTTTTGGTTTGCCTGATGAATAAATATCTTTTTTAAATCTTCAATATTACAATTAGTCTGATCAAAACAAGATTTCATGGCTACAGGAACATTTGTAAGAGCAAATTCATATACTTTTCTTCCTTGCATCTTTATAAACTTCTGATCACTTTTTGTTCTTTTATTAGTATCATATGATGATCCATAAAATATATAATCATTTTCACCTTCATATGTGAATGTAGCAGATTTGTGTGATAATATTCCACCATCATATGAACTATCACTTTCAAGGACAATTGCACCAGATCCATCTGCGTATATCATTGAGTCTCTGTCATTCATCTAATATTCTAGAAAGAGTATCACAAGCAATTACCAAGCATTTTTTAGCCATACCAGATTTAATAAATGATTTAGCTTGAATGATTCCTTCAACCCACCCTGGACAGCCACATATAATATCATATGCTACACAATTAGGATTCTTAATTTTTAGTTTTGCTTTTACTTTTGAGGCAATTGATGGTAATGTATCTACCTGTCCACTACTGCATGATATATCACCTGTATTATGAGCAACAATAATGTAATCAAGGGTTTCCTGATCTAATTTAGAATCATTGATTGCAATACCTGCAGCTACAGCTGCTAAATCAGATGAGTTTATCTCATCTGGAGCATATCTTCGCTCGTAAATGCCAGTTATAGAATTAAATTTATCAATAATCTCAGAATTTGAGCTCTGAAATTTACCTCCATCTATATCAAGGAATTTATTCTTAAGAAAATCTGAATTTTTTTTTGTGATATCTGGTATACAACTTCCTGTACCAGTTATTCTGTAGCTCATTTTATAAAATTACTTAATTTATTGATAAGTCTCAATAGGTGGACAACTACAAATTAAATTTCTGTCACCATATGCTTCGTCAACTCTTCTTACCGATGGCCAAAATTTATTAGACTTTAAGTATTCTTTTGGAAATGATGCTCTTTCTCTAGAATATTCAAATTGCCATTCGCTTGAAGTAAGCATTTTTAATGTATGAGGAGAATTTCTTAACATTTCTCTATCAGATTCATTTTCAGATGTAATCTCAAAAAATATTGAATTAAGCGCATCACAAAATCTATCAATTTCATTGAGATTTTCACTTTCAGTTGGTTCAATCATCATAGTACCAGGAACCGGGAATGAAACAGTTGGTGCATGAAACCCATAGTCTATTAATCTCTTTGCAATGTCTACAACTTCAATATTATATTTTTTAAACTCTCTACAATCAATTATAAATTCGTGAGCAGATCTACCATTTTCTCCACTATACAAGATCTTGAAGTTCTTTTCTAGTTTTGTTTTCATATAGTTAGCATTGACTATAGCCATTTCAGTTGAGTTTTTTATACCTATCTTTCCAAGCATTCTTATATAGCCATAAGAAATCAAACAAACTAGTGCAGAACCCCATGGAGCAGAGGAAATTGCATCAATATGATACTTCCCTCCCGAGGCGATAATTGGATTTGACGGTAGAAAATCTTTAAGATGTTCAGCAACACAGATTGGTCCCACACCAGGACCTCCTCCTCCGTGAGGTATTGAGAAAGTCTTNTGCAGATTTAAATGACAAACATCAGCTCCAATTAATTTTGGACTTGTCAGGCCAACCTGAGCATTCATATTAGCTCCATCCATATATACTTGTCCACCATTTTGATGAATTAGTTCGTTTATAAGCTGAATCTCTGATTCAAATACTCCATGAGTTGATGGATAAGTAATCATTAGAGCAGCCAAATTATCTTTGTGCTCTTCAATTTTTAATTTTAAATCATCAATATCAATATTTCCTCTTTCATCAGTTCCTATTACTACTACTTTTAACCCAGCCATAATTGCTGATGCAGGGTTTGTTCCATGNGCAGANGAAGGAATTAAACATATATTTCTGTGCTCTTCTCCTATTTTNTCTAAATATGATTTTATTACCATCAATCCACTATATTCTCCTTGAGCNCCTGAATTNGGTTGGAGTGATGTGGCTGAAAATCCAGTAATTTCACTTAGATAATTTTCTAGCTTATTTATTACTTGATGATACCCTTGAGCCTGATCTACTGGAACAAATGGGTGAATACTATTCCATTCGCTCCAGCTAAGAGGAATCATCTCAGATGCTGCATTAAGTTTCATTGTACATGAACCAAGAGAAATCATAGATTGAGTGAGAGATAAATCTTTATTTTCAAGAGACTTAATATATCTCATTAAAGAAGTCTCAGAATGATANGAATTAAAAACAGGGTGTGACAAAATTTCAGATTCTCTTTTATTTTCTATTGCATAAGTATCAGGAAAATCAATTTTAGAAGATTTTTGACCTATTTTTTCCTCAAAAATTGATACAATTAAATCTAAGTCTTTTAAATCTGTCTTCTCATTCACCGATATTGATATTTCACTATCTGAATGATAACATAGATTAACTTCTTTTGAAAGTGCAATTTTCTCAATAGATTTTGAATCTGAAATAATTGTAATTGTGTCGTAGAATTTTGAGTATTTAATTTTAATACCTAAAGAAGATATCTTATCAAATAAATAAACAGCCTTAAGATGTATCGTGGATGATATATTTTTAAGTCCTTTTGGTCCATGATATACAGCATACATACCAGCCATAACTGCAAGAAGAACTTGGGCCGTACAAATATTTGAAGTCGCTCTATCTCTTTTAATATGTTGTTCTCTAGTTTGTAAAGCCATCCTNAGAGCATAATCACTATCAACGTCTTTAGTTACACCAATAATTCTACCAGGAATATTCCTCTTGTATTTTTCTTTTGTTGCAAAAAAAGCTGCATGAGGACCACCATAACCAAGAGGAATTCCAAATCTTTGAGTTGTACCAACTACTACATCAATTTTTTCAGGGTTTGGAGGTTCTATAATGACTAGNGACATTAAATCAACCGCTAAGACCGTTTTAAAATCATCATTTTTAATTTCTGATATAATTTTATTAATATTTGATAATTTTCCATCTTTACCTGGGTACTGTATAATACATCCAAAACAGTCCTCAGTATTTATATTCTCTATTTGATCTATTACAATTTCAATACCTAGTGGATAAGCTCTTGTTTTTAACACTGAAAGAGTTTGAGGGAGAATATTTGAATCAACAAAAAATCTGATTAGATTTTGAGATTTTTGATTTTTAGATCTATTGTTATACATCATAATCATTGCTTCGGCCGCTGATGTTCCTTCGTCTAATAGAGAGGCATTAGCAATTTCCATCTTTGTTAGATCACAAATCATAGTTTGAAAATTTAACAATGCTTCAAGTCTACCTTGAGCAATTTCTGGTTGATATGGAGTGTATGCAGTGTACCAACCTGGATTTTCTAAAATATTCCTTTGTATAACTGATGGAGTGAATGTGTCGTGGTAACCAAGTCCAATGTATGTTTTGAAATTTTTATTTAGTGATGAAAACTTCTTGATTTCTTTTAAAAATTCCATTTCAGAAATCGCATCAGGAATATCTAGGTCTGATTTTAATCTAATTTTCTCTGGGATAGTTTGGGTCAATAATTCTTCAATTGATTTTACTCCAATTATTTTTAGCATATCACTTAACTCAGAAGTGCTTGGACCAATATGTCTTCGAGAAAAATTTTCTTTATACATTAAAACTTTTTTAGCAAAAATATGTAATATTGNATACTATNATAACAATGTTCATTAAATGTTAAAACTTTTTTTTTATACACTATTAGTTTTTTTACAATCACCTATAATACAAGATATTACCAAGGAGGATGTTCTAGATCTTATAGAAGATAAAAGCACTGATATTATTGATGTTAGGACTGAGAAAGAATTCATTGAGGGAAGCATTAAATACTCCTATAACATTGACTTTCAAAAACGAGAATTTATTGATAATTTAAATTCGCTTGATAAAGAAAAACCATATATAATTTATTGCAAGTCAGGTAATAGAAGTGAGAAGGCTAGCTTAATTATGAAATCTCTCGGATTTAAGGTTATATATCACTACAAAAAAGGGTATCAAGATTGGGTTGAAGACTAAGATTTTCTTTTAAGATTTTTGCTACTTTCAATAACACTATTTTCAAGATCTTTTTTATAAGATTTTACTTTTTCAGATATTATTGAATTAAAAGATCCAATTATTTGTGCTGCAAGAATTCCAGCATTTTTGGAACCATTTAGAGCAACTGTTGCTACAGGAACTCCTCCAGGCATTTGAAGGATTGATAAAATTGAATCCCAACCATCAATTGAGTTTCTNGATTTAATNGGNACNCCAATAACAGGAAGACTAGTGATAGAAGCAACCATTCCTGGAAGGTGAGCAGCNCCACCTGCACCAGCAATAATAACTTTAATGCCATTTTTCTCGGCATTTGTTGCATATTCAATCATCTTTTTTGGTGTCCTATGAGCTGATACTATATCATACTCAGTCTCTATGCCAAATGATTCTAANACATCTATTGCTTCCTTCATAATATTGAAGTCAGATTTACTACCCATTATAATTGCTACTTGACTCATTTTTTTGATGTTATTATTACTGTATCTTTGACCTCGTTAGCTATTTTTTTTGCAATGTTTAAATCTTTATTAATAATAGTTACATGCCCCATTTTCCTATTAGGCCTTGATTCAAATTTACCATAAATATGAGGATTAACCCCTTCTATTCCAATAATTTGGTCGAAATTTTTATAAACTACTTTTCCTTTTGAATCACTATCACCTACGAGATTTACCATTACAGAATTTTCCAGAATTTTGGTACTTCCAAGAGGTAAATCTAAGATTGCTCTAAGAAATTGTTCAAATTGACTGGTGTAAGAACCCTCTATTGAAAAATGATAACTATTGTGGGGTCTTGGGGCTACTTCATTAACTAATAACTCATTTTCATTTGTTAAAAACATTTCTACTGCTATAATTCCAATAATTTTAAATTTCTCAGCCACTTTATAAGCAAGATCTTCTGCCAAATATTTAATACTATCATCAATTCGAGCAGGAGACAATATGTATTCCACCTGGTTAGATTTTTTATTAAACTCCATTTCAACTGCAGGATAAACTGCTCTTTCTCCAGATTCCCTCGAACCAACCATAACTGAAAGTTCTTTTTTAATATCAATTAACTCTTCAATTATACAATGACAATCACTAATATCTTCCAGGCTTTTATTATCAATTATTTTTTTTACACCATATCCATCATATCCCATTTTTGATGCTTTCCATATAAAAGGAAAAGATATCTCACCCTTAGTTATCTTATTTTTAATATCATCAATTCCATTTAAAATTTGAAAAGAAGATGTTGGAATTCCATTATTTTGATAAAACTTTTTTTGATTAGACTTATCCTGGATTGATTCAATTACATTGGCTTGAGGATATACTTTTTTATTTACTGACTCTAAATATTTTAATGCTTCAACATTAACATTTTCAATTTCAATGGTAATTATGTCGCAAAGTTTTCCGAATTCTACAACAATATCGTAGTCCATTAGATCGCCCTCAAAAAATTTTTTACATAGCTTACTTGATGGGCAATCTTTATTTGGATCTAGAACAAAAACATCCAAACCCCAACTGTTGGAAACGTCCAGTACCATTTTACCTAGTTGACCCCCACCTAAAATCCCAATTGTCTTTTTTTCAGTAAACATTTGGCAAAAATAAGCATAACTTTAAACACGGTAAAGAATACGAAACATTTTAAATATCTTTGTAGCTATGTTTAATATTGTCATTTTTGGAAAACCAGGATCTGGTAAAGGAACTCAAGCTAACTTTCTAAAAGAAAAATATAGTTTATATCATATATCAACTGGAGATTTATTTAGAAAAAATATCAGTAACAAAACTAAGCTGGGAATCGAGGCGAAATCTTATCTAGATAAAGGTGATTTAGTACCTGACTCTGTTACAATTAAGATGTTGGAAAATGAAGTTTTATCAAACAAACAAGTTAATGGATATATCTTTGATGGGTTCCCGAGAACTCAAAACCAAGCTGAATCTTTAGATTCTTTTTTAAGTTCAATTAATTTAAAAATAAACGCTACAATTGCACTAGATGTTAGTGAAAATGAACTTATAACAAGGCTGTTAGATCGAGGAAAGACAACCAATAGATCTGATGATCAGGATATAGAAAAAATTAAAAATAGATTTAATGAGTACAATACAAAGACTTCAATACTTATAAATTTTTACAATAAACAAGGTAAATTCTATTCAGTTGATGGGAAAGGCTCGGTAAATGATATTACTCTAAGACTATTCAGTCTAGTTGATAGTTTAATCTAATGTTATGATAGTTGACAACTTCGTAGATTACGTAAAACTTACAGTTAAATCAGGTAAGGGGGGTAAAGGATCTACTCATTTGAGAAGAGAAAAATATGTTCCCAAAGGAGGTCCAGATGGAGGTGACGGTGGCGATGGTGGAAGCATAATAGTAGTAGGTGATTCCAATCTATGGACTCTTCAAAACTTTAGATTTAAAAAACATTTTAAGGCAGGTAACGGTGGTGACGGAGGTGGTTCTAAAAAATCAGGCTTAACAGGTAAAAATATTTTTATTAAAGTCCCCCTGGGTACTATAGTCAAGGAAACAATAACTGAAAAAACTTTATTAGAAATAAATTCAGATAAAGAAGAGGTAGTACTATTGAAAGGAGGCAAAGGCGGTTTAGGAAATGCTCATTTTAAATCTCCAACAAATCAAACCCCAAGATACTCTCAATCTGGTCTAGCAGGTCAAGAACTTCAGATAACACTCGAACTAAAAATACTTGCTGATGTTGGACTTGTTGGATATCCAAACGTAGGTAAATCAACATTATTATCAGTTTTATCTGATGCTAAACCAAAAATTGCTAATTATGAATTTACAACTCTAAAACCAAACCTTGGTATTGTTTCAATGACAGACTATAGATCATTTGTAATGGCAGATATACCAGGAATAATTGAAGGGGCAAGCGAGGGTAGAGGACTTGGGCATTATTTTTTAAGACATATTGAAAGAAATTCTATTTTGCTTTATATTATTCCAGTAGATTCAAAGAATGTAAAACAAGAATTTGAAGTTTTAAAAAAAGAGCTTATTAAATATAATCCTGAATTAGCAGATAAAGACTATATTATTGCCTTCAGTAAATCAGACCTGATGGATGAAGAACTACTAGAAGAATTTGAAAATATCTTAAAAAAAGAATTTAAATCAATTCCATTTTCTATATTTTCATCTATAAGTTCCTCCGGCATAAATTCCTTGAAAGAAATAATTTGGAAAACACTTAATCAAAAAAAATAGTTATGAATATTAAAAACGCACAAAAAAAGGTTGATCAATGGATAAATGAACATGGTGTTAGATACTTTAATGAGTTAACAAATATGGCTATTCTATCTGAGGAGGTAGGAGAGGTTGCAAAAATAATTGCTAGAAAATATGGTGAACAAAGTTCAAAAGATAATGATAATGAAGAAAAACTTGCTGACGAGTTATCAGATGTCCTATTTGTATTAATTTGTTTGGCAAATCAGACAGGAATTGATTTGGAAAAATCTTTTCATGAAAACTTAAATAAAAAAACTAATAGAGATAAAAATAGACACAAGTCTAATCCTAAATTAAAATAGTGTATAAGATTTCAAAAGAATTTCGTGATATTGATGGTAGTGTTTGTATTAGTGGTTCAAAAAGTGAATCAAATAGGCTATTATTACTAAGAGCTTATACTTCTTTCTTTAAAATTTCTAATTTATCAGATTCAGATGATACTCAATTAATGATATCAGCTATTGAATCTGATAAAAAAGAGATTAATATTGGACACGCTGGAACTGCGATGAGGTTTTTGACTTCATATTTTTCATCTATTTCAGAAAAATCAAAAGTTTTAACTGGCTCAGAAAGGATGAGGCAAAGACCTATTTCAATTTTAGTTGATGCCCTTAGAGACTTGGGATGTGATATTGAGTATATAGAAAAAAAAGGATTTCCTCCTTTAAAAATCATAGGGAAAAATATCTTGAGTAATTCTGTCACATTGCCGGCTAATGTTAGTTCACAATATGTCTCTTCTCTTATGATGTTGGGAGTTTCTCTTAAAAATGGCCTAAAGATTATCTTGTCTTCAAATATTACGTCTTTACCGTATTTATTAATGACAAAAAAAATAATTGAGAGAATAGGAGGTATTGTTAAAATTCAAGAGAGAGAAATTTTTATTGAACCATTCAAAGAAAAAGTTATTTCAGAACAATTTGTAGAATCTGATTGGAGCTCAGCCTCTTATTTCTTCAGTTTAGCTGCCTTATCTAGCTCAGTTAATTTAACTCTTTCTAAATTTTTTAATGATAGTTTACAGGGTGATTCTAAACTAGTAGATATCTACAAAATGTTTGGTATTGAAACAATATTTGAGGATGATCAAATTATATTAAAAAAAAATAAAATAAGTCTTCCAAAAAATATTTATCTTGATTTGAAAGATAATCCAGATCTAGCTCAGACAATAATTATAACTTGCCTAGGACTCGGAATTGACTGTACCTTAGAAGGTTTACATACATTAAAAATTAAAGAAACTGACAGGCTTTTTGCTTTAAAAAATGAAATTGAAAAATTCGAAGTAGATAAAGTTGAAATAACTGAGAATTCAATAACCCTTGAAAATAATTCAGATCTGAAACNTGATGTAACAATTGATACATATAATGATCATAGAATGGCTATGTCATTTGCTCCTTTGTCGCTTTTACTACCAATTAAAATCAATAATCCTGAAGTCGTAACCAAATCTTATGTTAATTTTTGGAGTGATCTAGAAAGTTTGGGTTTTAATATTTTAAAAAAATAAATAGATAAATACTTGACTTTCCCTATATCAGAAGGTTATATTTGCGGTCTTAATAAATTATCATGAAATTATCTGACTTTGATTATAAACTACCTAACAAATATCTTGCTCAGTATCCCTCTGATGAGAGAGATGAATGTAAGCTTATGCTCTTAAATAGAAAAGAAGAAAAAATTGAACATTTGATTTTTAAGGATATGATCGATTTTTATGATGATGGAGATGTTATTGTACTAAA
>JGI24820J26691_1000432_pt1 | contig 12553 bp, 8 predicted proteins | sample METZYME_5_50m_FD_26691 | JGI IMG/M metagenome (IMG submission 26691) | reverse complement strand
CAAAAAAAATATTAAGAATACCTGGAGCTTACAATCCCCTTACTGCAAAATTAATTGAAGAGATAGGATATGACGGCGTTTATGTCTCTGGAGGTGTAATGTCCAATGATCTAGGATATCCAGATATTGGTCTTACCACCTTGAATGATGTAAGCAAACGTTCAGAACAAATAGCCAGAGTAACAAATTTACCCACAGTTGTTGATATAGATACTGGTTTTGATTCTTGTAAGGAAACAATAGAAACGTTCGAGAGTTCTGGAATTACAAGTGTTCATATAGAAGATCAAATTGAAAGAAAAAGATGTGGACATCTTGATAATAAAGAACTTATCTCAAGTGGACAAATGATCAAAAAAATAAAAGAATGTGTTTCCTCAAAGAAAGATAATAATTTTAAAATTATTGCAAGATCAGATGCGAAAAATGTTGAAGGATTAGATAAAATGATTGATAGATGTAAATCTTATATTGATGCTGGTGCAGAAATTGTTTTCCCTGAAGCGCTTGAGGATGAAAGTGAATTTGAGAAAGTACGAAAATCTTTGGATTGTTATTTATTAGCAAATATGACTGAATTTGGTAAGTCAAAACTACTTAACTTCAAAGAATTAGAAAATTTAGGTTACAATATTGTGATCTATCCTGTTACTACTCAAAGATTAGCTATGAAAAGTGTTGAGGATGGTTTACGTGCTATTTTTGACGATGGACATCAAAATAATTTAATAGATAAAATGCAGACCAGAAAAAGGTTATATGAGTTGGTTGAATACGAAAAGTACAATTCTCTTGATGAAAAAATATATAATTTTAGCACAGAGGGGCATGAATAATGAGTGATGAAATAAAAAAAGGATTGTTGGGTATTGTAGTTGATGAAACAGAGGTTTCAAAAGTCATGCCTGAAATAAACTCACTCACATATAGAGGTTATGCTGCCCAGGATTTGTGCGCAAAATGTAAGTTTGAGGAAGTTGCATATTTAATACTTAATGGAGAGCTTCCAAGTAAAAAACAGCTAAAAGCTTTTGAAAAGATAGAGAGAAAAAACAGGAAATTATCAAAAACTTTATTAGATGATTTAAAAAAGATACCAAAAAAAGCTCATCCAATGGATGTTGCTAGAACTGCAGTTAGTATTATGGGTTTAGAAGATAGAGAAACTAGAGATAATTCTCCAAAAGCAAATTTGAGAAAAGCAATGAGAATTTTTGCGAAAACACCAGTTGCGTTAGCGGCTTTTTATCGAGCCAGAAAGGGAAAAAAAATTATTCCTCCAAAAAATAATCTTTCTTTTTCTGAAAACTTTTTTCACATGTGTTTTGGCAAGGTACCTAATAAAGATATCGTAAAAGCATTTGATGTATCTTTAATTTTATATGCTGAACATAGTTTTAATGTTTCAACTTTTACTGCAAGAACAATTACAAGCAGTTTATCAGATATTCATGGAGCAATAACAGGTGCAATAGCTAGCTTAAAAGGACCATTACATGGCGGTGCCAATGAAGAAGTAATGCACATGATGAATAAAATCAAAAAACCCGAAAAGGCTCATAAATGGATTAATAAAGCATTAGATAATAAAGATGTAATCATGGGTTTTGGTCATAGAGTTTATAAAAGCGGTGATTCAAGAGTTCCAACTATGAGAGAATACTTTGGTAAAGTCGCAAAGATCAAAAAAGATAAAAAGTTTGAGAGAATTTATGACATTGTGGAAAAAGTGATGATAGATAGGAAGAACATACATCCTAATGTTGATTACCCCACTGGACCTACATATCATTTGATGGGATTTGACACTGACTTTTTTACCCCAATTTTTGTAATCTCAAGAATTACTGGCTGGTCCGCACATATAATGGAACAACATGCTGCAAATAAACTAATTAGACCTCTTGCAAGCTACAAAGGAAGTAAATATCGAAAAGTAGTTCAACTTAATCANAGATAACTTATTATTTTGTCAGGATCAGGACGCCTTCTCTCATTTGGTTCTTCTAACTTGTGGCCAATATATATAAATCCAGCTATTAAGTCTTTATTTTTATCACCATCTAAAAATTTAAGCATCTTATCATTATAAGCATACCATTCTGTTAACCATTGAGCTGCATAACCAAGCGACTGNGCGCATGATAATAGGTTCATGCAAACAGCTCCNGAAGAGAGTCTCATTTCCCATTCTGGAATTTTNGGATGNTCTACTGGACATGATATTACTGCTAAAACTGCTCCAGCTCTTTGTAGTCTGCCTGACTCAGTTTCNAATTGCGTTTCACTTGCTTCAGGATTATTTTTTTTAAACTCGCTTAGTATAATTTCATTATCNACTAATTTTAATTTTTCACCAACAATAACTTTTATCTTCCAAGGGTTTAGTGCTCCATGGTCAGGCACTCTTATACCAGCTGCAAGAATTTTGTTTAAATCATCCTTTGGTATTTCTTTATTGGACATCTTNCTAGCTAACACGGAACGACGTGTAGAATAAAAACTATCATTCATAAACTAGAAAATTTATAATTTATATATTATGAGAAAGCTTCAGTCCAAGAACCTTGTGTTGACGCTTTTGAATATTCTGTAGCTCTGCCTTCAAAGAAGTTCATATGTTCAACAGCATTCAACATTGTATCAAGCCACGTTAGTGGATTTTTTTGAACATCATAAATTGGTTCCAAACCTAGTTGAGTAAGTCTTCTGTTGCCAATAAAACGAATGTAATCTTTTACTTCTTGTGCTGTAAGACCTTTCATAGGACCCATCTCAAAAGCTAAATCAATAAAAGCATCTTCATGGTGAACTATCGTTCTGCATGCTTCATAAAGTTCTTTCTTTAACTCTGGAGTCCAAATTTGCGGGTTCTCCTTAATGAACTCCTTAAACAATCTTATCATTGAATTACAATGCAATGTCTCATCTCTGACAGACCAAGTAACTATTTGCCCCATACCTTTCATTTTATTGAATCTAGGGAAATTCAATAATATAGCAAAGCTTGCAAACAATTGAAGTCCTTCTGTAAAAGCGCTAAAAACAGCAACTGTTTTGGCTATGTCCTCTTTTGAGTTCATATTGAAATTTTGCATGTAATCATATTTGTCTTTCATTTCTTTATACTTCATGAAAGCTGAATATTCTGACTCTGGCATACCAATAGTATCAAGCAAGTGAGAATATGCAGCTATATGGACTGTTTCCATTGAGGCGAATGAAGTCATCATCATTAAAACTTCTGTTGGTTTAAACACAGTTGTATAATGTCTAAGATAACAATTATTTACCTCCACATCTGCTTGAGTAAAAAATCTAAAAATTTGAGTTAGTAAATTTTTTTCTGCTTGTGACAAATTTTTTTGCCAATCTCTTACATCATCACCAAGAGGAACCTCTTCTGGCAGCCAATGTATTCTTTGTTGAGTTAACCAAGCATCGTAGCACCATGGATATCTAAACGGTTTATAAACTGGGTTTTCAACTAATAAACCCATCTGTTTTTTTTCGGCTACTTCTACTTTTGGTTTTACGTCTTTTAAACTCTCTATTGACATGATAAGCACTCCTCATACTCTGGTTGTTGGTTTTGTTGTTTTTTTGATTTATAAACATTTGCTGTAACGTCGGTTGAATTAGCATCGTTTACATTTTCCGCTCTTTGTATTGATTTAGATCTGCAGTAATAAAGGCTTTTTAAGCCTTTTTTCCAAGCTTGATAGTGAATTTGGTGTAAATCTCTTTTATGAATATCAGCTGGGATAAATATATTAATAGATTGAGCTTGTGATATATGTGGTGTTCTATCCGCACCCAAATCAACGATCCATCTTTGATCTAATTCGAAAGCAGTCTTAAAAACATCTTTTTCTTGTTGTGTTAAAAAATCTAAATGAGAAACAGAGCCTTGATTTGTAGTTATGCTAGACCAAGTTTCTTCATCATTTTTACCATGTTTTTCTAAAAGTTTAGCCAAATACTTATTTCTGACATTGAAAGATCCAGAAAGTGTTTTGTGAGTATAGCTATTTGCAGCTATAGGTTCAACACCTGGAGATGTACCGCCGCAAATAATTGATATTGATGCTGTTGGAGCAATTGCAGTTTTATTTGAAAATCTCTCATTTATACCATAGTCGGCTGCATCTGGGCAAGGACCTCTCTCTTCTGCCAAGTCTTTTGATGCTTTGTCTACCTGCTTTTGAATATTTTCAAATATTTTTTTATTCCAAACTTTGCTCATAACAGATTCAAAAGGGATCATTTTTTGCTGGAAGAAAGAATGCAGACCCATAACACCTAAACCAACACTTCTTTCTTTTAAGGCTGAGTACACAGCATCACTAAATGACTCTGGTGCTTTTTCTGTAAAATCAGTTAACACATTATCTAGAAACCTCATAACATCAGGAACAAAATTTTCGTCATCTTTCCATTCATCATATGTTTCTAAATTCAATGAAGACAAACAACATACAGCTGTTCTGTCTCTACCGTCTTTATCAATTCCGGTTGGCAAAGTAATTTCACTGCATAAGTTTGAGGTTTTAACAGTAAGACCAGCAAGTTTGTGATGCTGTGGTATCATTCTGTTAACTGTATCTATAAAAACAATATACGGTTCACCTGTTTCAATTCTTGCAGTAAGCAATCTAATCCATAAATTTCTTGCAGATACAGTAGATTGAACAGATTGATCTTTTGGACTTTTTAATGCCCATTGCTCGTCTAATTCAACTGCTCTCATAAATGCATCTGAAACCAACACACCATGGTGGAGATTTAAGGATCTTCTGTTGGGATCACCACCGGTAGGTCTTCTCATCTCTATAAATTCTTCAATTTCTGGATGATCAATAGGCAGATAACATGCAGCAGAGCCTCTTCTAAGTGAGCCCTGACTTATTGCCATGGTTAAAGAATCCATTACTTTAATAAAAGGGATTATCCCAGATGTTTTTCCTACTCTTCCAATTTTTTCTCCAATAGATCTTAGGTTTCCCCAGTAGCTTCCAATACCGCCACCTTTAGCTGCAAGCCATACATTTTCACTCCATAAATCTAAAATACCCGTTAAGCTGTCGCCAGCTTCATTTAAAAAACAAGAGATAGGTAAACCTCTTTTTGTTCCTCCGTTGGATAGAACTGGTGTTGCTGGCATAAACCAAAGATTGCTAATGTAGTTATAAAGTCTTTGAGCATGCAAATTATCATCTGCATAATGACTAGCTACTCTTGCAAATAAGTCTTGGAATGACTCATTTTCACCTAAATACCTATCGCTAAGTGTAGCTCTACCAAAATCAGTTAAATTTTGATCTTTTGATCTATCAATTTTAATAGTTACGCCTTTTGAATTTTGAAATAACTCCGTGTTATTATTTAGTGAAAATAAATCTGGTCTTTTATCCTTATTATCAAGATTTTCAGCTGGCTTATAATCAGAGACAGCCTTCCTGATTGCCTGAGACAATATTTTATTCATTTAACTCCCTTTTTTATCAAAAAATCTAGTAAATAACTAGATATTGTGTGTAGAATTACTTAATATACTATATAAAACGTAAATCAATAGAACATTTATAGAACTTACCATATTTAAATCAATATATTTTTTTAAAAAATGTACATATATCCACATGAAAAATTCCATAAAAATAGATCCATTAGGTTTTAGAGAATATGACGCAAGGTGGCTCTACGAGAAAGATATAAATGACCAAGGAATCGACCAGCTGGGAAAAGGCTTAGGTACACAAATTATAAAACATACTAAAAAAACTAACCCAAGAGTTATTGTTGGGCATGATTATAGATCTTACAGCGAAAATATTAAAAAAAAATTAATTGAGGGTTTAACGTCTACTGGTTGTAACGTTGAGGATCTTGGTCTTTCTTTGTCACCAATGGTTTATTTTGCGCAATTCAATTTAAATGCAGATGCAATTGCAATGATAACAGCTAGCCATAATGAAAATGGTTGGACGGGAGTTAAAATGGGTATCAAAAAAGGTCTAACTCATGCACCAGAAGAGATGAAAGAATTAAAACAAATAACACTTAACCAAAAATTTATAAGAGGAAATGGAAGTAAAAAAAAAATAAAAGATTTTCAACAGATTTATAAAAGTGAACTGATTAATAAAAATAAAATCAATAAAAAAATAAAAGCTGTTGTAGCTTGTGGAAATGGTACAGCAGGAATATTTGCTCCAGATATACTAAGAGAAATAGGATGTGAAGTAATAGAGCTTGATTGTAATTTAGACTGGAATTTTCCAAAATATAATCCAAACCCAGAAGATCTAAAAATGTTACAAGAAATAAGAAAAGCTGTTCAAGAAAATAGTGCTGATATAGGATTTGGTTTTGATGGAGATGGAGATAGAGTTGGTGTAATAGATGATACTGGAAATGAAATTTTTTCTGATAAAATAGGTTTGCTAATTGCAAGAAATTTATCAGAAAAATATAACGGATCCAAATTTATTGTAGATGTAAAATCAACAGGACTTTTTTCAACAGATAAGGTTTTATTACAAAATAATTGTAAAACTTTATATTGGAAAACTGGACATTCTCATATCAAAAGAAAGGTAAATACTGAAAATGCTTTAGCAGGATTTGAAAAAAGTGGACATTTCTTTTTTAATGAACCGCTAGGATATGGATATGATGATGGAATAAATTCTGCTCTTCAAGTTTGTCATTTACTCGATAATCAAAATAAGAAAATGAGTGAAATAATTACAGAATTGCCTAAAACATTTCAGACGCCGACAATGGCACCATTTTGTAAAGATGAAGAGAAATATGTTGTCGTGGAAGAATTATTAAAAGAAATTAATCAAATTAAAAATGATAAGATAAAGATCGATGATCAAGAAATTAAAGATATTTTAACAGTAAATGGTATAAGATTTTCATTTGAAGATGGGTCATGGGGTTTAATAAGAGCATCTTCAAATAAACCTTCTCTAGTGGTGGTAACTGAAAGTCCTACATCTGATATAAGAAAAAAAAAGATATTTGATTTTATTGATGATTTATTAAATAAAACTGGCAAAATTGGTGAATACGATCAAAAAATATAATTTTTAATAAATTAACTTTTCAACTATTAGGTGTTTAATTTATTTTGGAGAATCGTTTAANATANTTNTGAGGTGATGGAGGGAGACTGAAGTCACCTCCTTCTCTTTAGCACAAATATTCTAATGCTTTAAGTATTCCACCCTTTTTATAAGGTATATTAGATTTCATTAATCCCATCTCTACTCCAGCCAGAGTTCCAGCTAACATTAATTCATTAAAATCACCTAAATGTCCAATTCTAAAAATTTTACCTGCTACTTTAGCTAAACCTGTTCCTAGAGACATATTGTAATTATCTAATATTGTTTTTCTTAAAAAATCAGCATCATGACCATCGGGAACCATTACTGCCGTGAGTGAATCTGAGTATTCATTTGAATTTTTACAGAGTATTTCTAAACCCCAGGCTCTAACTGCTATTCTTGTAGCCTCTGCAAATTTTTTATGTCTATTAAAAACATTATCTAAACCCTCTTCAGTCAGCATATTTATTGCCTCATCTAAACCATATAATAGGTTAGTTGCTGGTGTATATGGGAAATATCCTTTTTTATTATTTTCTAACATTGGTTCCCAATCCCAGTAGGACTTTGGCAAATCTGAAGATTTATATGCCTCTAAAGCTTTGGAACTTATTGCGTTAAAAGAAAGTCCTGGAGGTAATAACAAACCTTTTTGGGAGCCAGCTACAGTAACATCTACTTTCCACTCTTCATGTCTGTAATCAATTGATCCAAGTGATGAGATTGTATCAACAAATAATAAAGCTGGATGATTTGAAACGTCCATAGCCTCTCTAATTTCACCTATTCTACTTGTAACACCTGTAGAAGTTTCATTGTGAACTACGCATACAGCTTTGATTTTTTTTTCAGTATCTTCTTTTAATTTTTTTTCAACAATTTTTGGGTCTACTCCTGTTCTCCAATCACCTTTAACAAAATCTATTTCTAATTTAAATTTTTGAGCAATGTCATACCAAAGAGTTGAAAAATGTCCTGTTTCAAACATTAGTATTTTATCTCCTGCGCTTAATGTATTTACTATTGCCGCTTCCCATGCACCAGTACCAGATGCTGGAAAAATGATTACAGGCTCAGATGTTTTGAATATTAATTTTATTCTATCTAATACTCTCAATCCAAGTTCAGCAAAATCAGGACCTCTATGATCGATNGTTGGGTAATCCATAGCTCTAAGAACTCTGTCAGGTACATTGGTAGGTCCCGGTATTTGTAAAAAATGTCTACCTGGTCTTATAGTGTTTGAAATTACCATAACGCTGTATATGCTATAGAAATTATATAATCAAATTTATAATTTATGACAAATAATAGTAGTTTAATCGATAGTTTGGAGGTCTATGTTCTTAATAATCCTGAGGAAGTTACACCTCACTGGGTTAGTCACTTCATAGTCCCCACTGCAAATGAGCTACTAGTAAAAATTAAAAATAAAGATGGAAATTCTGGGTTTGGATTGGCCACAAGCTATACTGACATAACTCCATTGATAAAACCATTCTCAAATGGAATTTCTGATTTTATTATTGGTGAAGACCCTTTTAGTCCTGAGAAAGTATACGAAAAAATTTTTAAATTAACAGATACGAGAACGAGTAGTGAGAAAGGCTGGAGTCGTGAAGCTTTGATAAGAATATCTGCTGCTTTAGATATTGCATGTTGGGATTTAATGGGCAAAGCATCAAATATTCCACTCTACAAATTATTTGGAGGATTTAGAAATAAAGTTCCAGTTTATGTGACTTGTGCTTATTACAGAGAAGGAAAAGATGAAAAAGAATTAAGAGATGAAATCAAAAAACTTGTTCAATTAGGCCATCAAAGTTTTAAAGTAAAAGTTGGAGGGCTTTCTATTAAAGAAGATTTTAAAAGACTCGAAATAATAAGAGAAGAGATTGGATCTGATAAAAACCTCATGATTGATGTNAATAGAGCATGGGATTTAAAAACAGCTTTAGAAGGAGTTAAAGAGTTTGAAGTTTTTAATCCAACTTGGATAGAAGAGCCTGTAAGATGGGAAGATGATAGAAGATCTCTGAGAGAACTATCCAAAAGAACTAGGATACCATTATCAGGTGGGGAAAGTGAAAATACCATTTATGGATGTAGATCAATGCTTGAGGAAAATGCTATACAAATTTTACAGTTTGACTGTACAATGTTTGGGGGATTCACAGGTGGACGTAAATTAGCCTCATTGTGTGAAGTCAATCACATAGACATTGCACCACATCATGATTGTTATATTCATGCGCCTTTAGTGGCCTCTACACCAGCAGGAAAAATTTTGGAGTCTTTCGATGATGTAAGAGATCCTCTGCAATCAGAATTGTTCGACGTGAAACATCAAATGAAGAATGGTTGGATNTATTTAAACAATAATCCTGGACTAGGACTAAATATATCAGAAAATTCTTTGAAAAAGTTTGGTAAACTTATATACAAAAATAAATAATACCTAAAAAGCGGAATGAATCTTAATAATAGTCAAATCGAAAAAATTGGTAAAGAAATAGAAAAAAAAATTAAGGGTAAAACCTTATTTGATGAATTTTCTAGAGGNAGATACAGCACTGATGCCTCTCTTTATCAAATTAAACCTGTAGGAGTTGTTTTACCAAAAGATAAAAATGACGTTCTAAGTTTAATGGAATATTCACAAAAGAATTCAATTCCTCTTTTAGCTAGAGGTGGAGGGAGTTCCCAATGCGGTCAAACTGTTGGTGAGTGCATAGTTTTAGATTATTCAAGACATCAAAATAAAATTTTAGAATTAAATGTTGAAGAAAAATATGTTTGGGTAGAACCTGGAATTGTTTTAGATCATTTGAATGCTTATCTTAAACCTCATGGATTATGGTATCCAGTAGATGTTTCTACAAGTAGTAGAGCAACAATTGGCGGTATGACTGCCAATAATAGTTGTGGATCAAGATCTCTATACTATGGAAATATGGTTCACAATGTTTTAGCTATTGAAACCATACTTGATGATGGTTCCATTCATACATTTGATAAAATCAATAAAAACTATTTAGCAACAACAAATGATCAAGATAGATTATATGAAATTATAAATAAATTTATTGACGTAAAACAACAGGTTAAAAACGAAATAGATGAGAATTGGCCTCAGACTCAAAGAAGAGTTGGNGGATATAATATTGATTTAATAGATCCAAACGGTTTTAATTCNTCTAGTATTCTTGTTGGATCAGAGGGAACACTATCCCTGTTTAATAAAATTAAATTAAAACTATCTGAGATACCGTCTAATAAAGTTTTAGGCGTTTGTTATTTTAGTAGTTTTCATCAAGCAATGGAGCTTACAAAAGAAATGGTAAAGCTAAAACCAACAACAGTTGAGCTAATGGATAAAAATTTACTAGATCTTGCGAAAGACATTCCAATGTATGCTGGGGGAATAAAAAAATATATCAAAGGGAATCCTGAAGCNGTATTAATGGTTGAATTCATTGATAAAGATCCAAATGTTTATGAAAAGAAAATTAAGGATTTGGAATACATGGTATTAAATCAAAATAGCAAAAATGATTTTACTTTTTATGAAAATCCAAAAGATCAAAAAGAAGTTTTTGAAATTAGAAAAGCTGGATTAAACATATTAATGTCGATGAAAGGTGATAAAAAACCTGTCGCTTTTATAGAAGATTGTGCTGTTACATTAGATAATTTAGCAGACTATACGGCAAGGCTAAACGAGATATTCAAAAAGTATGACACTAGCGGTATGTTCTATGCNCATGCATCAGTTGGTACTCTTCATGTAAGACCAGTTCTAAACATGAAATCAGACAAAGATATCAAAAATATGANAGCAATAGCTGACGAGGCCTTTTCAATGGTTAAAGAATATAAAGGATCTCACTCTGGTGAACATGGTGATGGTATAGTTAGATCAGAATTTCATGAGAAAATGTTTGGAGAGAAAATTACAAATGCTTTTGAAGAAATCAAAGATACTTTTGATAGTAAAAATCTCTTAAATCCAGGCAAAATAGTTAGNCCTTACAAATCTGACGATAGATCTTTGATGAGATATAAATCTAATTATAAATCTGAAGATATAAAAACAAATTACGATTGGTCTGAATGGGGTAATTTTTCAGATGCAATTGAAATGTGCAATAACAATGGAGCTTGCAGAAAATTAGACTCTGGGGTTATGTGTCCATCTTATAGAGTTACAAAAGAGGAGAAGGATCTNGTTAGAGGAAGAGCTAACACNCTCCGTTTAGCATTATCAAATCAGTTACCTAAAGATTCTTTTGTATCTAAAGAGATGTATGAAACAATGGAACTTTGTGTAAGTTGCAAAGCCTGTCAGAGGGAATGTCCAATGTCTGTAGATATGGCAAAAATGAAAAGTGAATTTCTTTCTCATTATTTCAAGAAATTTTCAATGAGTATAAAAGATAGAGTTATATCAAATATGCCAAAATTAATTTGGCTTTTAAAAATAGTATCTCCAATATTTAATAAAATTAAGGATTTGCCTATAATTTCTGAAATAATAAGAAAATTTGGTTATGCTACAGAAAGAGAAATGCCTGTAGTTCAAAATCAATTTCCATTAAAAGAAATTTATAAATCACAAATTAAGTCAGAAAACAAAGTAATTCTTTTCGCAGATACATTTAATATAAATTTTGAAATTCAAAATTTGATGTACTCGATAAAAGTTCTTAACAAATTTGGTTATGAAGTAATTATTCCAAGTTTTGACAATGATAGCCTCAAAAGACCACTTTGCTGTGGGAGAACATATATCTCTTATGGACAATTGGATAAGGCTGAAAAAGAATTGAATAGATTTGTAAATTATATTCTTATCAATGGTTATTATGACATGCCTATAGTTGGCATTGAGCCATCCTGCTTGTTAACATTTAGTGATGAATTCAAAACATTAAAAAATGTGAAAAATAAAGATAAACTAAAAAATAAATTTTATTTACTAGAGGAATTTGTATTAGAACAAATTAATAATGGAAATAAAGTAAAATTAAACAAATTTAATCAAAACGTATTGATACATGGTCATTGTCATCAAAAGTCACAAGATAGAATGAAAGGACTAACTGGCCTGTTAAGTAAATTAAATATTGATAATAAAATGATTGATTCTAGTTGTTGCGGTATGGCAGGTTCGTTTGGTTATAGCAGCAAACATTACGANGTTTCNAAAAAAATGGCGAATATTTCTTTAATACCGGCAATTAATAATAGTAATGAAAAGGATTTCATTATAGCAAATGGTACAAGCTGCAGACATCAAATATCTGATTTATCTGAGAAAAAAGGTAAGCATGTCTCAGAATTATTATTTAAGATTTTTGAAACTGTTAATTAAAGAATTACTTTTCTATTATAAAAATCTTCAATCTGGTCATCTTTGTAACCAAAAATTT
>JGI24820J26691_1000431_pt1 | contig 12563 bp, 2 predicted proteins | sample METZYME_5_50m_FD_26691 | JGI IMG/M metagenome (IMG submission 26691) | reverse complement strand
GTTCGAAACCATACTGAAAAGCCTCTATGACTTGTCCGTGACCACGATCAGCTGGAGTTGGCAGGCTATATCCACGGAAATAAGGCGTATTAGATATATGAGCTGTTTTTTTTAAGTCCATGGGGGAATCAAAGAAACCCCGAACCTCTTGGAAAGCTTTTTGTTGAAAATCATCAGAAAAGCCTGGAGCATTAGTGAGGACCATAAAACCATACTCAGATAATGCGTAAGAAAGGTCTCTAAAAAACTTTTCAGGATCAGATGCTTTTTCTAACCAGTTAACTTCCGGCAGCTTAAGCCTGTCTATTTTTGTGTTTACCGTTGTTGTCAATTGACCAACTCTCCCCAATATTTATTCTACATAAACATGGGCTCCAAACCTAGTATATGAAAAGATGCAAACTCTATCCTTGTAAAACCTTAGGAGCATTTTTCTTTGTATCATTAAAATATTTAATCGATTTTTTTATATACAATTTATGGACTTTGTCTGAAAAATCGAAAATATTAGCAGCGCTCATTAACTCTGTATAAACATCTACTGTTTTTCTGCCTTTAAGTATCTCGTTTAGAGCATTTGAATACATCCAAAAAAGATAAGTTCGCACTTTTATATAATGATCTGCGTTTTTTTTGGTAAAGCTAGGTAACTTTGGATCTTTTATAGCTTCTTCAATCCACGCTTCGCTCATTGGTTGTGTATCGAGAAAAGCCTTATTAATTTTTCCGGGATGTTCCAACAACCAAGTAACGGTATTTAAATCTTTATAAAAATCAATCACTGAATACCATGTTACATAGACTCTAAGAGGTGCAGGATAAATTTTCTTTAAATCTCTCTGAAGTTTTTTAGCAAGATCAAATAATAATTCTTCTATAGCCTCGTAGTAAATTTCATCTAAGTCTTTGAAGTATCTGTAAAAAGTACCATACGCGAGCTTTGCTTTTTTCGTAATTGAATTTACTGAGACCTTCTCTCCCTTAGCAATAATCAGCCGGACTGATTTTAAAAGCTTTGCTTTGGTTTTTTCTCTTTTTTTTGTGTTCATTATGATTAAAGGCTCAGCATAAGCTCAAGAAAACAAATTTCTGATTGTGATAAATCATTATTGGATATGCTTGATAAATCAGATACATAATCAGATCTACCTTGCCATCTGCATCCAAGATTGGTGGTCATATCAGGGGCAATTTCAAGAATCAATCCTAGGTCAACTTCCCAATTATGTGCTTTTACTCCGTCGTCCAACTGCAATATGTAATTTATATTCGGCCCCTCTACGTTGTAGTACATATTCTGGCTAGAAGTTTCCGAGTAATCTATGCCGTATTCCAGGGTCATATATGGCATTAAATTATATTTTGATCCTACAAAAAGGTAGCTGATATCTGTTCCAATCGATGCCTTAACATTTGATAGTGTTAGCTCTTCAAAAGTTAATGCAGTCTCGCCACCGATTTCACTATATTTATCAAATTCTGTGTATGAGGCATCAATTCTGAGGTAAGGAGAAATGATCCAGTTGCTAGACTCATTGCTTAATGAACGAATGAACGCTAAAGATCCAAATATCTGATTTGCCTCTCTTTGGCCTTTAAGAAACTCTTTGCCATCCACTCGGTCTGAGTTAAATTCTAACTTACCAATACCAAGAATAAATTGTAATGCGTTATTTTTATTATCGAATTTTCCATAGGTTGAAAGGCTGTAGTTTCTAGACTCAACATGAGATTCATGGTTTCTATTTACCGGCTTAGCTTCCCCCAAGCCCAAAGCAAAACCAAATAAATCCCCGCCATCATTTAATCTATCAATCCCTATATGAAAAGACCTTTCGTCTAGAATTCTTGTACTATTCTTATTTTTGCGAAGGGTAAATTCTCCAAATTCACCATCAATCCATACTGTCCAATCTCCGAGCAATTCTCTTAATTCACCTTCAGCAGTTACTTTCACGGGGTCTGATGCCCACTCTTTAGCAGCGGACTCTAATTGCTCTAAATTTTGAGAACTATCAGCTTCCTCTTGGCTTTTGCTCATATCAGAAATTTGAATTCCAGAGTTATTCGCAAAGCCTTGATTGGTGTTTTGTTTTAAGCCTTCAGTGTTCTGGCTATAGTGTTGAGGTTTGGCTACTACTTTGTAAAGATTGTAAGAGGAATAAGCAGCCATAGGTTTTGATAATTTGGAATTATCAAAATTTGATATGCAGAAATAATTTTCATTTGGGTCAGTCCATGCTTTTGGATCATCTGTTAGCGTATGTGTGTAGACTACATTTTTACCTAGTCGTCCATTGGAAGAGCCTAAAAGAGATACAAATATTTTCCTATCCCCCTGCATAAAACCAAATTTATTTTGTGGAATACCATCNATGATAATGATTGCAGATTTGAGCCCAGCTTCTATATTTAATACCCCTTCACCAAAAGAAAAATTTTCTTTGTCAGATGAGCCGGTAATGTTGAAATCAACAGCTATATCGTCAGATGCAATTTCAGATAAATGAACTTTTATTTTTAGAGACTGATCTGTTTTGGGNCCACTAGAATTGATAGTGCATAACTCTATTATTGGCTGCTCAACGAATTTATTATCAGATTCACTTACGCCAAAGGTGTTAACTGTATCAAGTATCTTATTATCAAAATTAACCTTTAGCCCTCTTAAGCCTTCCCGAGATGCGGTCTTCAAACGTTTGGAAATTACATTAACATTTTGATCTACCCATCGTGTTGCAATCTGTAGCATGGCTTTTGCATTATCAATTACAGGCTGCTTCAAGGTCGGGTCGGTCAATTCGATGGGTGTTTTAAAATTAAACTCGTTTTTGTCGCTAATACCTTTATAAGAGTTTCCTAATTCGTCCTCAAATACAGTATTTTCAATTAATACATAATATTCGGTTTCGTACTCTAAATCCGTAGGTGGATTAATCGTTATATTCTCTGTACCGCAACCTGTCACAATTTCATTTGGTAGATTTACGGCATAAGAGGAAGAATTATCTTCAGACTCAATATTTATGCTGCCTGATTCACAATTAACAGCTTTATTAAAAATCAAAATAATATCGCTATTTATAGGGACCCTGGTGCTGTCATCTTGAGGGTTGGTTGCTATTAAGATGGGTCTTTTATCATCATCATTAGCTAATATTGTATGTGTATAAATATTGTCATCACCCAAGACCGCATTAGTTGGGTTAGACAATGTGATAATAATCGTTTCATCGTCCTCGGCGAGGTCATCATCAATAATACCTGGAATTGTTATGGTGCCGGTATTTTCACCAACGCCTACTATTAAAGTTCCGTTTTCTAGATCATAGTCAGTTCCCGAACCAGTTGCTGTGCCTGTCAATTGATAATCAACTGATATTTCCTTTCCAGATATCTCAGATATATCAACCGTAACATTTATCGATGAAGACGGCTCATCACCTCTCGAGCTAGTAATATTAAAATCTACGGTAGGAAAATTATCATTATCATTGATAGTATAAGTATGAACATTATCAGTTCCTAATGTTGCATTAATAGGATTTGATAAGGTGACTATTACAGTCTCATTCTCTTCATCCAGTTTGTCATCAATAATATCCGTGATTGTAAGAGTTGCAGTTGTTTCGCCGGAATTTATTGTGAGCGTTCCATCATCTAGAGTGTAATCGGTACCAGAACCTATTGCAGTGCCCGTAACTGCGTAATCGACTGTAACATTTTGACTCGGTGGAACAGATAAATCTATGACTAAAGCTGCAGAGGTTGCAGATTCATCACCGCTGGAGGTTAGGGTATTAAAGTTAATGGTCGGAGTAGTGTCATTGTCAATGATTGTGAAAGTATGGGTAATATCAGTCCCAAGAATTGCATTGACCGGATTAGATAAAGTAATAATTACCGTTTCATCAGGCTCATCGAACGGGTCGTCAATAATACTCGCAATGGTAATCGTACCACTGGTTTCACCCGCGTTTATAGTTAGTTTTCCTGCACCAAGCGTGTAATCTTCCCCNGATCCAGTTGCAGTTCCAGAGATTGCATAATCAACTGTTATGTTTTGATTCGATATAGTGTCTAAAGCAACAGTTAAACCGGCAGAAGAAACTGACTCATCTCCACTTGAGCTCGTGCTATCAAAATCAACAAATGGGGGATTATCGTTATCAGTGATAAAAGCTGTATGAACAATGCTGCTCCCAAGAATTGCACCAGTTGGATTAGATAAAGTAATGACAACTGTTTCATCGGCTTCATCTGCGGAATCATCAACGATTGAATCTAAAAGTATTATTCCGCTGGTTGCTCCTTCCTCGATGATAACGCTTCCGGATGAAAATGAATGGTCTGTTCCAGAACCTATCGCAGTTCCTGAAACAGAATAATCAACTTGAATCTCCGAAGCAGAAGCAAAAGGAATACCGACGAATATTGATCTTGTAGCAACAGATTCTGAATCAGTGGAAGTTGAAGTTGAAAATGCCACTGATGGAGTACCATCATTATCGCTGATTGTATATGTGTGTGTACTATCGTTACCAAGAATAGCATTATTTGGATTAGACAAGGTAACAATGACTGTCTCATTGGTTTCATCTAACAAATCATCGACAATACCGCCAATTGTGATAGTTCCGGATGTTTCGCCAGCACTTATGGTAAGAGTTCCATCCGCCAATGTGTAATCGGTACCGGAGCCTGTTGCCGTGCCCGATACGGCATAATTCACAGTAATGTTATTACTCGAAGCCGCTGATAAATCAACAGTTAAGGCAACCGATGATATATCTTCCGCACCAGTTGTACTTGTTGAATTAAAGTCGATGGTAGGCAGACCATCGTCATCAGCAATCGTGTAAGTATGGACATCATTGCTTCCTAGATTTGCATTGCTGGGGCTAGATAAAGTAACTATAACCGTCTCATCTGCTTCATCCTCACTATCATCAGCAATATTTTCAATATTTATAGTGCCTGTTGTATTGCCTGCAGCAATGCTTAAAGTCCCATTAACAAGAGTATAGTCTGTTCCTGACCCGGTAGCTGTTCCTGTAACTGCGTAATCTACAGTTACCGTTTCGCTAGAGGGCCCAGATAAATCAACCGTGATGGATTTGGATGAAACAGATTCAGCACCATTCGAACTGTTTGTATTGAAGTCGATGGTTGGGGTATTTTCATTATCAGTGATGGTGTATGTATGAATGCTGTCACTCCCCAATATTGCGTTGCTAGGATTAGATAACGTTAATACGACAGTTTCATTTGCTTCATCTATAAGATCATCAACAATACTAGCAATAGTTATAGTGCCAGTTGAAGACCCTGCATTGATGGTGAGGGTCCCACTTCCAAGAGTATAATCAGTTCCTGAACCAGTCGCAGTTCCAGTGACAGCATAATTAACCGTAGCAGTTTTTGCTGAAACTGCTGATAAATCTACCGTGATGGCCTTGGAAGAAGTTGATTCTGCACCACTTGAGCTGGTGGTATTAAAATCGACAACTGGTGAATCATCGTTATCGGCGATGGTATAAGTATGAACACTGTCACTACCCAAGGTTGCATTGCTTGGGCTTGCAAGAGTCAAAACGACGGTCTCATTTTCTTCGTCTAAAGAATCATTAACAATGCCTGCTATTGAGATAGTCCCTGAAGTTGCGCCCGCGCTGATAGTCAAGGTTCCATTGGCTAGAGTGTAATCGGTACCCGAACCTGTTGCAGTTCCTGTAACTGCATAGTCAACTGTAACGTTTTGGGCTGAGGCCGCCGATAAATCGACGGTGAGGACTTTAGAAGATACCGATTCAGCTCCGCTCGAGCTGGTGGTATTAAAATCCACCACTGGAGCAGCATCATTATCGGTAATTGTATACGTGTGAGCATCGTCACTTCCAAGAGTCGCATTGCCTGGATTTGATAAGGTAACAATTACTGTCTCATTTGCTTCATCCAAAGAATCATCAATAATCCCAGCTATTGTGATTGTTCCTGATGTTGCACCAGCGCTTATCGTGAGAGTTCCATTTGCAAGAGTATAATCTGTGCCTGATCCAGTTGCAGTGCCCGTAACTGCGTAATCGACTGTAATGTTTTGACTCGACGCAGCTGACAAATCTACAGTCAAACCTGCTGAGGAAACAGATTCTGCTCCACTCGAACTGGTGATATTAAAATCAACCACTGGGGCAGCGTCATTATCAGTGATTGTATAAGTATGAACACTGTCACTGCCGAGAGTTGCATTGTTGGGGTTCGATAGAGTCAAAATAACGGTCTCGTTAGCTTCGTCAGCCGCGTCATCGACAATTCCTGCTATGGTTATAATTCCAGATGTTGATCCTGCATTTATGGTGAGCGTTCCATTAGCTAAGGTGTAATCTGTACCTGAGCCTGAAGCAGTTCCTGTGACCGCATAATTTACTGTTACGTCCTGCGCTGAAACTGTAGATAAATCCACAGTAATGGCTTTAGAAGAAGTTGATTCTACACCACTTGAGCTGGTGGCTTCAAAATCAACAACAGGTGCAGAGTCATTATCTGTAATTGTGTACGTATGAGCATCGTCACTCCCTAGTGTTGCATTATTGGGATTTGATAAAGTAACGATTACTGTCTCATTGGCTTCATCTAGTGAGTCATCAGCAATACTGCCTATCGTAATAGTCCCGCTTGTTTCTCCAGCATTGATTGTTAGAGTACCATTGGCCAATGTGTAATCAGTTCCTGATCCAGTTGCAGTTCCTGTAACTGCGTAATCGACTGTTACGTTTTGTCCTGAGGCTGCTGACAAATCTACAGTCAAACCTGCTGAGGAAACAGATTCTGCTCCACTTGAGTTAGTGGCATTAAAATCAACCACTGGTACAGAGTCATTATCGGTGATGGTGTAAGTGTGAGCGTCGTCACTCCCTAGTGTTGCGTTGCTTGGGTTCGATAAAGTAACGATTACTGTCTCATTTGCCTCGTTAATTGAGTCATCGATGATGCTTGCTATATTAATAGTTCCAGACGTTGTGCCTGCATTGATGGTTAAGGTTCCGTTGGCTAAGGTATAGTCAGTACCGGAGCCTGTTGCGGTTCCAGTCACTGCATAATCAACGGTTACATCTTGACCAGATGCGGCTGATAAATCGACGGTGAGAGCTTTAGAAGATTCGGATTCAGAGCCACTTGAGCTAGTGGTATTAAAATCAACCACTGGAGCAGTATCATTATCAGTGATGGTATAAGTATGGACAAGAATGGTGCCCGGATCTGCATTTGATGGATTAGATAAAGTAATAATGACGGTTTCATTCACCTCATCCAATGAGTCATCAACAATTCCAGCAATGGTAATTGTCGTTGATGTTGAGCCTGCAGCAATAGTTGCTGTGCCATTAGCCAGAGTGTAATCAGTGCCTGATCCAGATGCGGTTCCAGTGACTGCATAATTAACTGTTACGTTTTCTCCTGAGGTTGAGGTTATATTGACCGTGATCGGTTTAGAAGATGAAGATTCAGCTCCGCTTGAAGTGGCTTCAGCAAAAGATATATCTCTGTCTCCTTCTGGCTCCAGAATTGTGAATGTATGAACATCATCACTGCCTAAAGTTGCATTACTTGGACTTGATAGAGTAAGTATGATGGTCTCATTTGGATCAGTAACTCCATCGTTAACAATCCCAGCTATTGTGATAGTTCCTGTTGTTGATCCTGCATTTATAGTTAAAGTACCGTTAGATAAGGTATAGTCAGTGCCTGATCCAGTTGCAGTCCCTGTAACCGCATAGTCGACTGTTGCGTTTTGTCCTGAGACTGCTGATAAATCGACTGTGACCGCTTTGGTAGATACAGATTCTAGCCCGCTAGAACTAGTTAATTCAAAATCAACTACTGGAGCGCTGTCGTTATCGGTAATTGTAAAAGTATGAGCATCGTCACTTCCTAAAGTTGCGTTGCTTGGGTTCGATAAAGTAACAATGACTGTCTCGTTTGCTTCATCCAACGAATCATCAACAATGCTTCCAATAGTAATGACTCCAGAAGTTGCACCAGCATTTATAGTTAGGGTGCCATTGGCTAATGTGTAATCAGTTCCTGATCCAGTTGCAGTTCCTGTAACTGCGTAGTCAACTGTTACGTTTTGACTAGAAGCTGCAGATAAATCCACAGTAAGGGCTTTGGAAGAAGTTGATTCTGCAGCACTTGAGCTTGTGGTATTAAAATCAACCACCGGCGCATTATCATTATCATTAATAGTGTAAGTATGGACATCATCACTTCCCAGTGTTGCGTTACTTGGACTTGATAAAGTAACAATGACTGTCTCATTGGCTTCATCTAGAGTGTCATTGACAATGCTTGCAATGGTAATAGCCCCTGTTGTTGATCCTGCATTGATGGTCAAGGTTCCATTGGCTAGAGTGTAATCGGTACCTGAACCTGTTGCGGTTCCAGTAACCGCATAATTAACTGTCACATCTTGACCAGATGCCGCTGATAAATCTACTGTGATAGCTTTAGCGGATACAGATTCAGCGCCATTCGAACTAGTGTCATTAAAATCAACCACCGGTGCATTGTCGTTGTCATTAATAGTGTAAGTATGGACATCATCGCTTCCCAAAGAGGCATTATTTGGATTCGATAAAGTAATGATGACTGTCTCATCTGGCTCATCAAGAGAATCATTAACAATGCTTGCAATGGTAATCGTCCCAGATGTAGACCCAGCAATTATTGTGAGGGTTCCATTTGCAAGAGTGTAATCAGTGCCTGATCCAGTTGCAGTTCCTGTAACTGCGTAATCGACTGTTACGTTTTGACTGGACGTTGCTGATAAATCTACCGTGATGGCTTTAGAAGAAGTTGATTCTGCACCGCTTGAGCTGGTGGTATTAAAGTCAACCACCGGGGCAGCGTCATTATCAGTGATGGTATAGGTGTGAGCATCGTCACTTCCCAATGTTGCATTACTTGGACTCGATAGGGTAACTATAACTGTCTCGTTAGGCTCATCTAAACCATCATCGACAATTCCTGCTATTGTGATAGTTCCGGATGTTGCACCCGCATTTATGGTGAGCGTTCCATTAGCTAAAGTGTAATCGGTACCCGAACCTGTTGCGGTTCCAGTAACTGCATAGTCAACTGTTACGTTTTGGGCTGAGGCTGCTGATAAATCTACCGTGATGGCTTTAGAAGAAGTTGATTCAGCATCACTTGAGACGGTGGTATTAAAATCAACCACTGGGGCAGCGTCATTATCAGTGATGGTGTATGTATGAACGCTATCACTACCCAAGGTTGCATTGCTTGGGCTCGATAAGGTCAAGATGACCGACTCACTTCCTTCTGTTATTAAATCATCAACAATGCCAGCAATAGTTATGATGCCAGATGTTGCACCCGCATTTATGGTGAGCGTTCCATTAGCTAAGGTGTAATCGGTGCCCGAACCCGTTGCGGTTCCAGTAACTGCGTAGTCAACTGTTACGTTTTGACTGGACGCTGCTGATAAATCTACCGTGACGGCCTGAGAAGAAACTGACTCAGCTCCGCTTGAGCTTGTGTTATTAAAATCAACTACGGGAGTATTATCATTATCGGTAATGGTATAGGTATGAACTTTATCGCTACCCAGTGTTGCGTTACTAGGACTTGATAAAGTTACAATTACAGTCTCATTCGGTTCGTCAAGAGAATCGTCAATAATGCCTGCAATGGTTATGATGCCAGATGTTGCACCCGCATTTATGGTGAGCGTTCCATCTGCAAGAGTGTAATCAGTGCCGGAGCCTGAAGCAGTGCCGGTAACTGCGTAGTCAACTGTAACATTTTGAGCTGAAGCTGCAGATAAATCCACCGTAAGAGCTTTGGAAGAAGTTGATTCCGCGCCACTTGAACTTGTGCTATTAAAATCGACGATTGGAGGATTGTCATTGTCGGTGATGGTATAGGTGTGAACATTATCGCTTCCCAATGTTGAATTGCTTGGGTTAGATAAGGTAACGATTACTGTCTCATTCGGTTCATCAAGAGAGTCATTAATAATACTGCCGATAGTTATAGTTCCAGATGTGGACCCCGCACTTATGGTGAGAGTTCCATTGGCTAGGGTGTAATCAGTCCCAGAGCCAGTAGCAGTTCCAGTAACAGCATAATCAACTGTCGCGTTCTGAGTAGAAGCAAATGATAAGTCTACTGTTAAATTTGCCGAGGAAACAGATTCGGCCCCATTAGAGCTGGTTATATTGAAATCAACCGTTGGATCCGCTGCTCGAGTTATAACTCTAATATAGTCACCCGGCCGGCCATTTTTCGAACCAAATCTCAATGTTCTTTTATCAGAGCCAATAGACACCCAATCGCCTGATTGAGTTGAGCTGGTTGTGCTGCTACCGTAATGAACATGACCTTCTGTTTGTCTAGCGCTGTAACCATTAGCACTTGAAGTTGGGTAGGTTGCATTCAACTTATCAACATAATCAAAATCTATTGTCATTGAAGGNTCGGTCCAATATCCTAATATTTCATAATCAAATACTATTTCGCCAATCATTGAGGTTCGATCNCTTTTACTATTGTGGTCGTCGTTGATAAAAACCAGGTAAGAATTGGCTGGTGTATCTCCAAATACAATCGAGGTNGCACTTCCGGTCGGTACATAGCCAAGGCCGCTAAAATTGTATGTATTTGTACATATAGAACTACTCTGACCTTGCTGACAAATATTGGTTCTCTCAGGTGTAATTATGAAGTCAAAGCCAGAGGTTGATCTCTGACCAGCGGTGCTTTCTTTTCGAGCCCTAAAATCAGTAGCACTGGATTTAATCTCTACATATGAATTAACGCTTGAGATGCCATCTGCCTGAACCTGCAGGGACAATAATCCAGTAAATATTAGAAATGCACTAATATAAAAAGATCCTTGTAAATTTAATCTTTTTCTCACTTATACTCTTTAATTAACTGTACCCAGAAATTTTTGCGGCACACATCATATATAAAAAATGACAATTTATCATTATTTAAGCTGAACAAATTTTGTTCTTCTAAGTGAACTGAGATACTACCGCTTAATGAAACAATCAAACAAAAATCATTATATTTGGCAATTTACAGAGGGTGGTTTATCTTCCTGAGTATCCAAAAACCCAGCCAAGTGCTTATTATGGCTCTAAATGTTTGAACTATTATCAAAGGCAAAGAAAAGATGAAATCTAAAAAAGGGTTCCACAGCCACATATAGAGCCAATCAACAATCGGAAGAAAAATGATAAAGAAATGTCTTATAAACTCTATTTGTGACAAAGAAATTATTCCATAGTCGGTGCTTGTTACAATCCATAGCCCCCATAAAACAAGTCCCATTTGAAAGGGGGTAGTTCCAATGCAAAAGTACGCAAAACCTTTAAGAAATGCTTTCACGAAAGGCTCATTTTAAATAGTCGTGAAGCCTTAAGAGGTAAAAAAATTGAAATTTCATGAAAACTATAAACATATTTATTGTCGTAAAATTCTCCTTCATGACTTATTTGATTTATAAGCACTANTCATTATCCATTCTTTGCTGATTTTTTGATTCTTCTATAAGCTTAANAAGATTTTCATAAACTATNGGTGCAGTATTTGGACCCAAAGACACCACTTCGCCATAAGTTTCTTCGTCCTCTCCATAGATCCAGGGGGCATCTTCATCCCATTCACTTTTTGGGATGATGTAACCAATAGAATCATTTGCNAAATTCACCATCAAATTTAGTTTATCTGGAAATTGACTNCGCAAATGTGGAACTTCTTGTGGGACTATCATGTAATCGGCGCCTATAGGATTTTCTATGCCTCCAACAGCAATTTCTGGATAAAGTTCTCCTGGAACACCTGTAATAGTCGCTTCTCCTAATTGTATGAATGACACTTCACTTAAATAGCGAATAAATGGTGGCATCAGACTGAATTTAGTATCGGTATCAATCACGCCAAGTAAAGTGCCTAATGAGAGCATGAAATTTTCTATACCTAATTCTATTTCTGTCGAGTGGACAGTTATGGACGGGTTTGGAGACTGCTTAAAATCATCTGCATTAAAAGCATCTATGACACTGTTTGCTAGACTATAGCCATATGCACGTGCTTTAGCATGACTTGGTTTAGTAAGCATTTTTTTCAAAACAGGGTCATAAATTGGATCGGTTGGTCCTGATGTCATCAAGCCCCCAATGTTACCTGTAAGCCATAACGTGGTTCCGCCAAGTCCAGCTCTTATAAGCTGATCATCATAATAAATGCCATCACTGATGCCACTTCTTAAGTAGCCGGCAACATCAGAAGTTAATTCTAGATTTTTATCCCATGTAAGTTCGACATGAATTCCAAAGTTAATTAACGAGCCTATGATTGACCCATCAGGGCGATTGAACAGAATTGCCCTAATGTCGTCATCTATCACGATGGGCATTCGTTTGTCTTTGATAGGTGTGAGGGGATTAGTCGGAATTAAAGCTTGGCTCATTTCTGCAGGCTCTAAATTATCTATAGCCTTTTTTAAAGTGCTTATAAAACCTTTTTTAAGC
>JGI24820J26691_1000430_pt1 | contig 12588 bp, 8 predicted proteins | sample METZYME_5_50m_FD_26691 | JGI IMG/M metagenome (IMG submission 26691) | reverse complement strand
GTAGACATAAATGTTTCTTGATTAAAACTTTCCCCAAATCTTTTCTTATTTTTTTCTAATTCTTTATCTAATTTTTTTTGAACCTTTTGAATGTAATCTTCAATTAAATTATCTGCTCGGTATCTTTTTTTTGAGTCTTTGTTNTCAATTAATGGATCATTAAAAGCTTCTAAATGTCCACTTGCTTTCCAAGTAGTAGGGTGTGAAAAAATAGCAGAATCTATTCCAACAATATTTTCATTTAGTTGAGTCATTGACTTCCACCAGTATTCTTTAATATTATTTTTTAATAGAACACCATTTTGACCATAATCATAAACCGCACTTAATCCATCGTAAATTTCACTTGATTGAAAAACAAAACCATATTCTTTTGCATGAGAAATTATTTTTTTGAATTTTTCTTCAGACATTTAACAAAAGTACTATATTCATTATTAATTGATTTTAATTTGTTTGAAAAACTCTATATAATTTAAGCTGTTTATGAAGATCAAATTCATAATTCCATTCATAGTAGTAGTATTTATTATGAGTTCATGTGCAAAGAGAGGAACTCCTGAGGGTGGTCCAATTGATGAAGATCCACCCAGGGTTTTAAGGGAAGTTCCACCTAATAATTCTGTTTTTTTTAATGATCAGAGAATTAGAATTTTTTTTAATGAGTATATAAAATTAGATGATCTAAATTCTCAACTTGTTGTATCTCCACCAATAGAAAAAAGCAAATACTCAATTTTTCCTCAAGGTGGTGCATCAAAATATATAGATATTGACATTAACGAAACTTTTTCGGACAGTACTACATACGTTTTCAATTTTGGACAAAGCATAAAAGATAACAATGAAGAAAATGAATTACCATTCTATAAATATGCTTTTTCGACCGGTACTTACATTGATTCTTTAGAGCTTGATGGCATTATAAATGATAGCTATTCGTCAAAAACTGAGGAGCTAATAACAGCAATGTTGTATCCAATTAATGACAGGTATTACGACTCTATAATATATAAGGAAAAGCCCAGATACGTAGCAAGCACGTTAGATAGTACCTATTTTAAGTTCACAAATTTAAAAAAAGGCAAATACCATCTAGTTGCTATTAAAGATTACAATAATAACTTTCTATTTGACCCTTTAATCGATAAAATTGCATTTTATGACGATATTATTGAAGTTCCAGCTAATAACGATATTGACTTAAGTATTTTCCTAGAGGAACCATCCTTTTTTATTTTTAAACCCTTCCAAAATTTTTACAACAGGGTAAGCTTTGGTTTTAGAGGTGAAAATGATAGTTTAAAAATAAATATACTTAACAAAAATTTTGAAAAATCAAGCGTAATAACTTACGAAAAAGATAAAGACACTCTGAACTTTTGGTTCAATGAATTTGATTACGATACTTTACACATGAGAATTAAAAATAAATCTTATTTAAAAGAATATAAATTAGCATATCCAAAAAAAACACTTGAAAAAGATTCATTACAAATTGAATCGGCTAATAATAATATTATCGAGCTTGGCTCTAAATTTATTCTAAATAGTAATATACCCTTGAAATTTATAGATAATAATTACATAAACATTTTAAATAAAGATTCTGTTTCAGTTAAATTTTCAACTAAAATTGAAAATAAAAACAAAGTTGTATTTGATTTTGATGTATTACCGAATGATAAATATTCTATTAACTTGCTACCTAATTCTATTATAGACTTTTATGAAAACACAATTGATACTTTAAGTTATGTTTTGTCAACCAAAAAAACATCTGATTATGGCACTCTGATATTAAATATTACTTCATTAAAAACGTATCCAATCATAGTTGAGCTATTAGATTTAAATGAAAAAATAATAAAAACTAAATATCTAAGTAGTAATCTAGATGATTGTATTTTTAATAATATAAATCCAGGTGATTATAATATCAGGTTAATTTATGACAAGAATGAAAATANGAAGTGGGACTCAGGAAATTACCTAAAAAAAATTAATGCAGAGAAAACAATTCATAGCATAGAAAAAATNAAAGTCAGANCGAATTGGATTATAAGAGAAATTATTTAAGCTATTTTTTTAAGTTTGCCTTAACATACTCTCTNTTGAGTTTTGCTATATAATCTAAAGAAATTCCTTTAGGACATTCAACATGACAAGCGCCTGTATTGGTGCAATTACCAAATCCTTCATCGTCCATTTGGTTTACCATATTTAATACTCTGTCTGTTGCCTCAACTTTTCCCTGTGGCAAAAGTGAAAACTGGGAAACTTTAGCAGAGACGAATAACATAGCTGATGAATTTTTGCAACTTGCTACACAAGCACCACATCCAATACAAGTTGCGGCATCAAATGCCTTATCAGCATTCTCTTTTTCAATAGGAATTGTATTAGCATCTAATGTATTTCCAGACGTATTAATTGAGATGAATCCACCTGACTGCTGAATTCTGTCAAATGCAGTCCGGTCAACAACCAAATCTTTAATAATTGGGAATGCTCTTGCTCTAAAAGGTTCTATATAAATAGTATCTCCATCACTAAACCTTCTCATATGTAACTGACATGTTGTTATTAATTTGTCTGGTCCATGTGGTTCTCCATTAATAAACATTGAGCATGATCCACATATTCCCTCTCTACAATCATGATCAAATGCTACTGGATCACCATCATCTTCAATTATTCTTTCATTTAATACATCCATCATCTCTAAGAAAGACATATCTGGTGAGATATCATCAATCTCATAATCAACTATTTTACCTTTTGATTGACTATTTTTTTGTCGCCATATTTTGAGAAATAATTTCATTTATTTATACGATCTACTCTTGAGTTCCACATTTTCAAAATCTAGGTGCTCTTTATGCAATTTTGAAAATTCAATTATTGGATTATACTCCCAAGCTGAAACAAATGTATAATCAGCATCATTTCTCAATGCTTCACCTTCTTTAGTTTGATATTCTTCTCTGAAATGACCACCACATGATTCATTCCTATTTAGAGCATCTAAAGCAAATAATTCTCCCAATTCCATGAAATCAGCTACTCGTAAAGCTTTAGCTAACGATTCATTAAAGGAATATTTATCGCCCGTTACTTTTAAGGATTCATAAAACTCCGACCTGAGAATCTGAATATCTTTAATAGCCTTTTTTAAATCATCTTCATTTCTAGACATGCCACAATTATTCCAAATAATTTTACCTAGTTTTTTATGAAAATAATCAACTGACTTTGAACCTTTATTGGATATTAATTTTTCTATTTTTTCTTCAACTTTCTTTTTTGCTTCGTCAAATTCAGGCGTATCATTTGGGATTGGCCCAGTTTTAATATCATCAGCTAAATAATCATTTATTGTATTTGGTAAAACAAAATATCCATCAGCTAAACCTTGCATTAAGGCAGATGCACCAAGCCTGTTAGCTCCATGATCAGAGAAATTTGCTTCACCAATTGCATAACATCCAGGTATTGTTGTCATCAAATTATAGTCAACCCAAAGCCCNCCCATNGTGTAATGAACTGCAGGATAAATCATCATTGGGGTTTTGTACGGATTTTCGTCAACAATTTTCTCATACATCTGAAATAAATTTCCGTATTTAGCTCTGATGACCCCTTCTCCCAATGATCTTACTAAGTCCAAATCTTCGGTATCAAGGCCTTTTACCAAAGCCTTTTCCTTTCCATACCGAATAATAGCAGATGAAAAATCTAAGAAAACAGCCTCACCAGTCTTATTTACTCCAAAGCCAGCATCACACCTCTCCTTAGCTGCCCTAGATGCTACATCTCTAGGCACTAAATTTCCAAAAGCAGGATACCTTCTCTCTAAATAATAATCTCTATCTCCCTCTTTTAAAGCTGTAGGTTTTAATGATCCATCTCTTATTTTTTCAGCGTCTTCAAATTTTTTAGGAACCCATATTCTGCCATCATTTCTAAGTGATTCAGACATAAGTGTTAGTTTTGACTGATAATCCCCTGAAACTGGAATACAAGTGGGATGAATTTGAGTAAACGATGGATTAGCAAATAAAGCGCCCTTTTTGTGAACTTTCCAAGCTGCAGAAACATTACTTCCCATGGCATTAGTAGACAAATAAAATAAATTGCCGTACCCACCTGAAGCCAAAACAACCGCATGAGCTGAATGCTTCTCAATTTCACCTGTTATTAAATTTCTTGTAATAATACCCCGGGCTTTACCATCAACTATAACAATATCCATCATTTCATGGCGGGTGAACATTTCGATTTTTCCTCTTGCAACTTGTCTATTCATAGCAGAGTAGGCTCCTAAAAGTAACTGTTGGCCAGTTTGACCTTTAGCATAGAATGTTCTAGAGACAAGAACTCCACCAAAAGATCTATTATCTAAAAGGCCTCCATATTCTCTAGCAAAAGGCACGCCTTGTGCAACACACTGATCAATAATACTAGATGAAACTTCAGCTAATCTGTATACATTAGCTTCTCTAGATCTGTAATCTCCTCCCTTGATGGTGTCATAAAAAAGTCTGTAGACAGAATCTCCGTCACCTTGATAGTTTTTGGCAGCATTAATACCACCTTGAGCAGCGATAGAGTGCGCTCGTCGTGATGAATCTTGAAAACAAAAAGCCTTTACATTATATCCTTGCTCAGCTAGCGTAGCACAAGCAGAACCTCCAGCTAAACCTGTGCCTACAACAATGATGTCGATATTTCTCTTGTTCGCAGGGCTAACTAGCCTAACGTTATTCTTATGGTTGCTCCATTTTAAATGGAGTGGTCCTTTAGGAACTTTAGAATCTAATGTAGATATTTTTTTTAGGGGCTTTAAATCTTTTATAAATGAGTGCAGATCTATAGATTTGTTCCTGATGATTCTATTTTTTTCAAGATAATCGGAATCAGTAGATTTGATAGGATGTCTATTCTCTGCTTTATGCCAGTCAGAGTCCCAATCTTTAAGTTTACATTTTACACCAGTACTTTTTTTAACAACTTTATGTTTACCATTATCTAATTTTTGATAATATCTAACACAAACAGTCAGTTCACAATTTTCAGTGTAGTCTTCCTTTGGCTTCCTATAATTTAAAGAGTAAGTAATTTTCTTCATTCACGTGTTAAAAATAGTAATAAAAGCTAAAATAAAAAAAAATGTGTTAAAATATTTTTGTAACACAAACTATATCTGTTAAATTAATATAAATTGTAACACATACATATATATTTAAGTGTTACAAATTTTATTTAAATGTGTTATAAATGAATAAAAAAGTGGTACAAGGCAATAAAACAGAAGCCCAAAGGAATACCGATACCAAAAGCATAGCTGATTTTTTGAATAGTACTGGCGTACTTATTATTAGTCCCAAGNGATTGTGTTGATGATGATAGACCATGAACTAAATGGAGTCCTAAGAAAATAAATGACAAACAATACAAGCTTACTCTAATTGGACTTTCAAATTTGTGAATTAATTCTTCATAGTATCTATCTGGGTCTTCGGGTTTTACCTGTATGTACTTGTAATCCATCTCTGGAACCCAAAAGTCATAGAAATGTAGGACTAAAAAGGATAAAATAACAATTCCAGAAATTATCATATTCCTAGAAACAAACATAGAGTTTCTAGATCCTTTGTACATGGCATATGTCACGGGTCTTGCTTTACGATTTTGCCATTCCAATACAAATCCCATTACGAAATGAAACAGGACTCCTGCTATTAAAATTGGTTGCANAATGAACTGGACTAAAGGGTTATTACCCATGAAATGTGATAACATATTAAATATATCCTCACTAAAAACTGATGTAATATTTATTATGAAATGCTGTGTTAAAAAAACTATTAAAAAAACCCCAGATAAAGCCATNGCAATTTTTCTACCAATTGAGGATTTAAAAATATTTTTCATCTACAATTTTATATATTATAAAATTAATCTAGAATGAATTTAGAAACAAGAAATATGCCTTATTTAACTAAAAATTCTTTTGAGGTTGTTCCTATTCTAAAAATAAATTTGCCTTTACCAAAATAAACGTCACCATCATCACCAATTTTATATTGATCAACAAGTTTTTTAAGTTGTTTTTCAGACAGATTTTTACTAACTGTAGGACGAAGTTTGATTTTATTAAAACCCTTATCTAAATCGACCATTCCTGATTTTAAAATCTTTTTATTATTATTCATTAAGATATATTCTACACTGCTGGTAACTTCACTAAAAAGATCAACTTGAATATATGAGCTTGATGGTAATTCTGATTTATCAATTATTATGGATTCTGATTTATTTATTTCACCCCATCTATTACTATACTTTGGGCCATCAATTCCAATTATAGTTATTTCNCTATCTGACGACTTTTTTTCCAAATAATCACTAAATACATTTAACTGTGTTTTATAAATTGACCTACCATGGGTTCCTAAAAGAAGTTCGTTTTTATCTTTTTGAATAACCAAATCATGAACTGCAACCCTATTTAAAGAATTTGAAAAAGGATGCCATTCTTCTCCTGAATTCAATGTAACAAAAACTCCATTGTCAGTGCCAACGTAAAGAATTTGTTGCTTATTAAAATCTTCCTTTATAACATTAATCGGCGACAGGGGTAAATTTGATGATATATTTTTCCAAGATTTACCATTATTATCACTAACAAATAAGTATGGCTTAAAATCATTAGTTCTATAGCCATTTAGACTTATATATATTCTATTTTCATTATGATTCGAAAATATAACTCTACTTACCCATAAGTTTTTGGGTAAATCTAAATTTATCAAACTCCAAGTTTCACCGGAATTTTCTGTTATGCTCACCTTTCCATCATCGGAGCCAACCACAATTTTTCCAAATTTAAAACTCGATTCATCAAAGCTTGTTATTGTACCATAAGGAACATTTCCTTTTTTACCACCATATGATAAATCACCTGAAATCTCGTGCCAAGTATCTCCTTTGTTAAAAGATCTGTGAAGTTTATTACTTCCGAAATATAAAATATCTTGATTATGAGACGATAAAAGAATTGGTGTTTGCCAATTAAATCTCAATGGAGAATCACCCAACATATGTTTTGGTTTTATGTTTTTTCTGGTGCTTTCTGAAAGGTTTAACCTGTAATAATTTCCAAACTGAAGACCAGTGTAAACTATATCGTTGTCCCTGTTGTCAATTTGAATTTGCATTCCATCGCCACCCATAATTTTTGTCCAATTATTGTGACCCGACTCATACCATGACGGAGATTCAACTGAATTATTTTTAGCCATCCAAACACCATTATCTTGTAAACCGCCATAAACATTATAAGGATCAGAATTGTCTACATTAATGGCATAAAATTGGCCAACTGATGGTTGGTTTAACTTAATCCAATTATCACCTTGATCGTAAGAAATATTAACACCGCCATCATTTCCTAACACTAAATGATTAGTGTTCTTTGGATTTATCCAAAGGTCGTGATGATCAACATGTACGTTGCTTGCTCCGATTCTTTTAAAAGTGTTTCCTGAATCATTTGATTTTAATATTGGTACACCATATATGTATATTTGCTCAGAATCTGTTGGTGAGACATGAATTCTTCCAAAATAATATCCATAACTATTATAAACTGCATCCAAATATCCCCTATTTTGTTTTTGCCAACTATTACCTCCATCTATCGATTTGTATACTTCAGCACCAATTACTGGTGTATCAAATAACTCAGCATTTGCATCAGTTAAAAACTTGTAAATATCGTTTGGTGTTAAGTTATCAGAATTAATCCTATATTTTAAAGACTCTGAATCAAGATTAGATGGGAATGAGTTTCGATTGATAAATGCAGTTAATTTATCATCGTCAATTTTTAAAAAATCTTCTTTTGACATTTCCTTAAAATCTAGTCTTTGAAGACCGTTTGATTTATTTTCAGACTTTCTTCTAAATTGATTATCTAAAACAGCATAAATGATAGATGAATCATATATAGCTAATCCGATCCTTCCTACTCCTTCTCCAGTGGGAAAGCCTGATGCTTTAGTGGTTATTAGGCTCCAGTTTTTTCCCCCATCTAAAGTTTTATAAATCCCAGAATTATTTCCACTTCCAATAAAATTCCAGGCAGTTCTACTTCTTTCCCAAAAACTAGCATATTGAACATCAAAATTATTTGGATCATATACTAAATCAATTGCGCCCGTGTTATTGCTTATAAATAAGGATTTAGACCATGTTTTTCCACCATCAAATGAATTAAAAACTCCTCTTTGATTATTTGTTGAATACAAGTGACCTATGACTGCTACAACAATATGTTGGTTATTATTTGGATTTATAATAACTCTACTTATATGATGAGAATCACGAAGACCCATATTTTCCCATGTTATTCCATTATCCTCAGATTTTAGGACTCCAATGCCTGGATAAGATGATCTTGATGAATTGCTTTCTCCGGTACCTACATATATAACACCTGTTGACCAATCAACATCAAAATCTCCTATATTTTGGGTTACAGAATTATCCAAAATTGGTTTAAATGTGGTTCCGTTATTTTTTGTATGCCATAAACCACCTGATGCATATGCAACATAAAATTCAGTTGGGTTTTCGGGGTTTACTTCAATATCCGTGACTCGACCACTCATTACGCTTGGGCCAATATTTTTGAATGGTATATTTTTTACTATTGATTTTTTCAAATCAATTTTATATTGATTTTCAGATCTTTCAATTGATTCTGCAGATGTATATGTATTTTGGCTGTAGTTATAAGCACAAAATAAAATGAATAAAATGGTAATATTTTTCATCTTTATTAAATTATTAAATTTGACTATATAGATTCAATATGAAATATGATCCCATAACAAATAGTTTATTTATTAAAAATCGTCAAAATTTTATAAATAAACTAGATAAAAATAGTGTTGCTTTTTTTAATTCTAATGACATTTATCCTATTAGTGCTGATTCTGTGCTTCCTTTTGAGCAACATCGTGATATATTTTATTTAAGTGGAATAGATCAAGAGGAGAGTATTTTGGTGTTATATCCAGAATCTATTAACCCACACTACAGGGAAATAATATTTTTAAGAGAAACTAATGAACATATAATTCATTGGGAGGGGGAAAAACTAACCAAAAGTGAAGCAAGTAAAATATCGGGAATAAAAAGTATTTATTGGTTAGGGGAATTTGATAAAATATTAAATGATATTTTAAAAGAAGTTGACCATGTTTACATTAATACTAATGAGCACTACAGGCAAAAAGTAGAAACACAAACTAGAGAGGATCGCTTTATAGAAAAACTAAAAAAATTTGGGGGACTAAATTTTAAAAAAAGTAATCCTATACTACAATATCAAAGATCTGTTAAGGATGAAATTGAGTTGGCATTAATTAAGCAGGCATGTGAAATAACTAAAAAAGGTTTTGAAAAAGTTCTTCGGTTTGTTAAGCCTGGTGTCTGGGAGTATGAAATTGAGGCAGAATTTTCTCATGAATTTTTAAAAAACAGATCTAAAAGGTTTGCATATACGCCTATAATTGCATCTGGCAAAAACTCAAATTATCTTCATTATATTAAAAACAATAAACAATGTCAAAACGGTGAGATTATTTTGATGGATGTTGGAGCTGAATATGCAAATTATTCAAGCGACATGACACGAACAATACCAGTAAATGGAAGATTTTCAGAAAGACAAAAGGTTGTTTATAATGCCGTTTTAAATGTTAAAAATGAAGCAACTAAGCTTTTAAGACCTGGAATACTGTGGAAAGATTACCATTTAGAAGTAGGAAAAATTATGACATCTGAACTTTTAAAAATAAAATTATTAGACAAATCGGATATTCAAAATCAAACAGACAAAAATCCAGCATATAAAAAATATTTTAGTCACGGTACATCTCATCACATTGGGCTAGACACTCATGATTACTGTGATTTAGAAATTCCGTTTGAAAGAAATAATGTTTTAACAGTTGAACCAGGAATATATATAATGGATGAAGGGTTTGGTATCAGGCTTGAAGATGATGTTGTGATTAATAGTTCAGGTGACCCAACTAATCTCATGGGCAATATACCAATTGAAGTTGATGAGGTTGAAACAATAATGAATTCTTAATTACAAATAATATTTAAGATTTATTTTCTAAAAAGATTTCCATCCCAAAGAGCTAATTTTAGTTGTTTTACCATCTTTCGTTAGCAAATTTGGTTCTTTATCTTTTGTCATATATCCAATTACAGAAAATTCTCGATGTTTTTCTATTGTTTCTAGATGCTTAGAATCCAAGGTAAATAACAACTCATAATCTTCACCTCCAGATAGGGAAATAACAGTTGGGTCTAATTTAAACTCTTTACAAGTTGAAATTGCTTCTTCAGATATCGGCAATTTATCCTCATAAACTATACATCCTCTTCCAGATTTTTTACAAAGATGTATTAATTCAGAAGAAAGTCCGTCACTAATATCAATCATTGATGTTGGTTTGATTTTATTCATCAATAAAAAGTCTATTACATCTGATTTTGCTTCAGGTTTTAATTGACGTTCAACTAAATATTTGTAGTTTGATAAATCTGGTTTATTTTCAGGGTTTACTAAAAACACCTGCTTCTCCCTTTCAAGAATCTGTAATCCCAAGTATGCTGCACCTAAAGATCCAGTTACAACTAACAGGTCATTTGTTTTTGAGCCGGAGCGAGTTACATAGCCAAGTTGTGTAGGGCATCCAATAGCTGTTACAGAGATTATTAGCCCCTTTTGTGATGATGTAGTATCTCCACCAATTAAATCAATACTATATCTTCGACAGGCTAGTTTGATTCCGGAGTAGAGCTCTTGAATCGACTCTAATTTAAACCTATTCGAAACAGCTATTGAAACAGTAATTTGTTTTGTAATCCCAAACATCGCGCAGATATCAGAAATTGAAGAAACAACAGCCTTATATCCCAAATGTTTTAAAGGAAAGTATGATAGATCAAAGTGTACACCCTCAATCAACATATCAGTTGAAACAATTGTTTTTTGATTTTTATAATTCAAAATAGCTGCATCATCACCAATTGATAATTCTGTGCTTTCATTTACTATTTCAAAGTTTTCTGTAATTATATCAATTAGACCAAATTCTCCAATTTGATTTAGATCAGTAAGTTTATTTGATTTTTTACTCATATAAATTACATTTTATGGTACAATAGTTGAAACGTAATGAATTCCAAATTTAGATTATAAATATTTATTAAAGGATTATATTTGCAAAATATGATTAAAGTAGCCGATACAGCAAAAAATCAAGTTTCTCAACTCATGACTATTGATGGATTCGATCCTAATATTGATTATGTTAGAGTTGGAGTAAAAAGTGGTGGTTGTTCAGGTCTGTCTTATGAACTAAACTTTGACAAAAATAAAGATGATGATGACAAGGTATTCGAGCACAATGGTATAAAAATTGTAGTTAACAAGAAAAGCTTTTTATACTTGATAGGGACAACACTTGAGTATTCAGGAGGTCTAAATGGAAAAGGTTTCGTTTTTAAAAACCCGAACGCTTCAAGAACCTGTGGTTGTGGCGAAAGCTTTTCTCTTTAAATAATATTATGGCGTACACTGAGGAAGAATTAAAAAAAGAATTAGAGCAACAAGAATATCAGTATGGATTCACAACTGAAATAGAATCAGAAACATTTCCTATTGGATTAAATGAAGATATTGTTAAATCCATTTCCAAAAAAAAGGATGAACCTGAATGGATGACAAAATGGAGATTAGATGCGTTTGCGGCTTGGAAAAATATGAAAGAACCTGAATGGGCTAATGTGAACTACAAAAAGCCTGATTTTCAAGCTATCTCTTATTTTTCTGCTCCCAAAACCAATAATAAGTATAAAAGCTTAGATGAAGTTGATCCCGAACTAATTAAAACGTTTAATAAACTGGGTATATCAATTGAAGAACAAAAAAAACTTTCAGGCGTTGCTGTAGATATTGTTATGGACTCTGTATCGGTTGCTACAACATTCAGAGAAACCTTAGCAAAAGACGGGATTATTTTTTGCTCAATATCAGAGGCAATTAAAGATTATCCTGACTTAGTAAAGAAATACATCGGTAAAGTAATTCCAAAAACAGATAATTATTATGCTGCCTTGAATTCTGCTGTATTCTCAGACGGTTCTTTCTGTTACATTCCTAAGGGTGTTAGATGTCCTATGGAATTATCAACTTACTTTAGAATCAATCAAGCCGGCACTGGTCAATTTGAACGAACACTTGTTATTGCTGACGAAGGCAGCTATGTAAGTTATTTAGAGGGATGTACTGCGCCTAGCAGGGACGAAAATCAACTTCACGCTGCTGTTGTCGAACTAATTGCATTGGATGATGCAGAAATAAAGTATTCAACAGTACAAAATTGGTATCCAGGAAACAAGCAAGGGAAAGGTGGAGTATTCAATTTTGTTACAAAACGAGGTATTTGTCATAGAAATTCCAAAATCTCATGGACTCAAGTAGAAACTGGCTCT
>JGI24820J26691_1000428_pt1 | contig 12607 bp, 10 predicted proteins | sample METZYME_5_50m_FD_26691 | JGI IMG/M metagenome (IMG submission 26691) | reverse complement strand
TATAATCTTAATTTTTTATGCAACTACTTCGATATTGAACTTGTTAATCATCATAGAGCTTTAGATGATGCAACAGCTACGTTAAATCTNTTTAAAAAGCTTAAAGGTTGAATTCTACNTTGATATCAATTTCAGGTCCCACAGCTGTTGGGAAGACCTTATTTGCCATAGAATTAGCAAAAAANCTTGATACTGAAATTATATCTTTTGATTCCAGACAATTTTATAAAGAAATGTCAATTGGTACTGCTGTTCCAAGTAAAAATGACTTAGCTCAGGTAAAACATCATTTTATTCAACATAAATCCATACATAACCAATATAAAGTAAGTGATTATATACATGATGTTGATGAATTGATTAAAACATTGTTGTCAAAGAAAAAACACATTATACTTGTAGGCGGTTCAAACCTATATTTAAAGTCAATAATTTATGGTTTGGATGATATTCCTGAAGTCCCAATTGAAATTAGAAATAAATTAAATTTTGAATTTCAAACTCACGGAATTAAATACATTCAAAACTTGCTAAAAAAACTTGATCCTGAGTATTATAACAGGGTTGATAAACTAAATCATAGAAGAATTATTAGAGCATTAGAGGTTTCAATTTTTTCAAATAAACCATACTCCTATTTTTTAAAAGGAGCTTTAAAGAAAAGATACAATCACCACTCTATTGTTTTAAATCTTGATAGAAACATATTATATGAAAGAATTAATAATAGAGTAGATCAGATGATTGATTATGGACTAATTAGTGAAGTAAAAAAACTAAACTTACATAAAAATTTAAACCCATTAAATACCATAGGATACAAAGAGATCTTTAAATACTTAAATGGTGAACTTGATTTAGAAAAATCAATTGAATTAATAAAAATGAATACGAGAAGATTTGCAAAAAAACAATTGACTTGGCTTAAGAATGACGGTGATCACTTATGGTTGGATAGCTCCACTAGTAAATTGAGTAATATTGATTTTTTATTTCAAAAACTCTTTTAAGTTACCCTGAATTCTATCAATAATATCATTATTTGATGGAAAAACAAACTCCTCACCTATTAACTTTTCATATAGTTCAATATATCTATTAGAAACCATTTTAACTACATCATCATTAATCTTAGGAATCTTTTGACCTTCTAATCCTCTAAAATTATTTTTCATCAACCACTCTCGAAAGAATTCTTTAGATAGTTGTTTTTGTTTTTGACCTTTAGTTTGTAGATCTTCGTATGTATCCAAATAGAAATATCTTGAGGAATCTGGAGTGTGAATTTCATCAATTAATGTTATTTCACCAGTAGCATCATATCCGAATTCATATTTAGTGTCTACTAATATCAAACCACTCTTATTAGCTATTTCATTACCTCTTTTGTAGAGCATTAAACTTATATCATGAATTTTTTCATAATCATTTTTATTTAAAAGATTTTTTTTTATAATATCTTTTGGATCAATATCTTGATCATGTAGTCCTTGATCTGCTTTTGTTGTTGGTGTAATAATTGGTGAAATAAATTTGTCGTTTTCTTTTAAGCCATCCGGAATTTTATTTCCACATATCTTTCTTTTTCCTGACTTATATTCTCTATATGCATGTCCAGAGAGGTATCCTCTTACAACCATTTCGACCTTGATTGGATTACATTTTTTTCCAATTGAAACATTGGGGTCTGGATTAATTTCTAACCAGTTAGGTACAATATCTTTAGTTTTATTTAGCATCTTTACAGCTATTTGATTCAATACTTGCCCTTTATATGTTATTCCTCTTGGCATAACTACATCAAAGGCAGATATTCTATCACTAGCTATCATTACAAGAGTGTTATCTTTTAGAGTGTATACATCACGAACTTTTCCTTCATATTTTGAGGTTTGATTTTTAAAATTAAAATTTGAATAATTTAAAACTTTACCCATACATTAAATGTTTTCATTTTTGTTGTACGCATCAATAATTGATGTAACTAATTTATGACGGATTACATCGCTCCCATCGAGATATACAATCTCGATTCCTTCAATTTTTTGAAGAATATTATTTGCTGTTTTTAATCCTGACAGAGACAGCTTGGGTAAATCTATTTGACCTGGATCACCAGTTATCATAAATTTTGCTTTTTTTCCCATCCTGGTTAAAAACATCTTCATTTGATTTTTTGTGGTGTTTTGTGCCTCATCAAGAATTACAAAAGCATCATCTAATGTTCGACCTCTCATATATGCTAATGGAGCAATTTCTATTATTCCTCTTTTTATGTAATCATCTAATCTCTCTTGGGGAATCATATCTTTTAAAGCATCGTATAATGGTTGCATATATGGATCAAGTTTATCTTTTAAGTCACCTGGTAAAAAACCTAAGTTTTCTCCAGCCTCAACTGCTGGACGAGTTAAAATAATTCTCTTAACTTCTTTGTTTTTTAAAGCTTTAACAGCAATAGCTACACCAGTATATGTTTTTCCAGTACCTGCTGGTCCTATAGCACCATATCATTATTTTTAAAAGCTTCTAAAATTTTAATCTGATTAAGTGTGTGTGCCTTAATCTTTTTTTTGTTCGTTCCGTATAGAATTACCCGACCATTTGTGTCTTTTAGCAAACTCTCCCCTTTTCCATTTATAATTTGATTAAGATTAGACTGATTTAAGTTGTCATTATTCTTTAAAAAATATATTATTGAATCTAATGTTACACAAAGATTTAAAATATCCTTATTCTCTCCTTTTATAAGGAGTTTGTCTCCTTTAGGTTTTATATCAATTTTTTTATTACTCTTTTTGAGAGCTTTGATAATATCAATTTCAGAATCAAAAAAATCTGAGGGATGTAATTCTTTGATGTAATATTCAAATTTTTCCAAAAAGAAACTAGATAATTTTGTAATTAAGTAAATTTATGAAATAAATATTATCGTAAAGTTAATATATGTCAATAATTACGCTTACTACAGACTTTGGTATAAAGGATTTTCATGTTTCAAAAATCAAGGGTTTATTAAATATTGAACTTGATAATCCTAAAATTATTGACATATCTCATGAAATCTCACCCTTTAATATAATTGAAGGTGCTTATGTGATTAAAAATGCTTATCAAAATTTTCCAAGAGGATCAATTCATATTATTAATATTGATGCTGAAAAAAACCCTGATCAGTCACATTTGGTTGTTCATATGGATGAGCATTTTTTTATTTGTGCAGACAATGGAATTACATCTTTAATTTCCAATAATATAAAACCTAACGATGTATATGAAATTAACATTAGCGATTCTTTTAATTTATCTACAATTGAAACATTTGTTAAAGTAGCTTCACACATTTACAGAGGAGGTCATTTAAATTTGATTGGAAAACCAATTGAAAAGATAAAAGAACTAATCGATTTAAAAATAATAGAAAAATCAAAAAACGAATTGTTGTGTAGTGTTATTTATATTGATAATTATGGAAATGTAATAACGAATGTTACAAAGGAATTTTTTGACAAATTTTCTTCATCTAGAAATTTTACAATTAATGCTAGGAATGTCAAGTTTAATAAAATATTTAATTCATACTCTGAAGCTATAGATTTTTCTAAAGAAAAAAAATATAGAGAAGAAGATGGAAAAAAAATTGCACTCTTTAATTCTTCAGGTCATTTAGAATTATCAATATACAAAAGTAATCCAGTTACAAGTGGAGGTGCAAATTCTCTTTTTGGGTTGAGTTATGGAGATAATATTTCAATCGTATTTGACAATTAAAATGTTAATAAATAAATTTTATAATAATATTCTTTTACGATATCTTTAGATTATATGAAATTCATTATATCTTCCTCAGAATTACTTAAAAACCTACAAATACTAGGGTCAATTTTAAACACAAATAATACACTCCCAATTTTAGATAATTTTTTGTTTGATATAAATAATAATGACCTAACTATTACATCATCAGATTTAGAGACTACTCTATCATCAAAAATTTTAATAGAGTCAACAATCATTACAAAAGTAGCTATTCCTGCAAAGTTGCTATTAGATGTGTTAAAATCACTCCCCGAACAGCCCTTAACTTTCTCTTTGGAAAATAATATTCTTGAAATTAATTCCAACAATGGAAAATATGCGCTTTCATATATGAATGGGGATGAATTTCCTAAGTCCGTAATTTTGGAAGATGCCTCTGAAATTGATTTTGATTCACAAGTTCTTTTGAATATTATCAATTCAACCATTTTTGCATCGGGAAATGATGATTTACGACCGGTTATGTCTGGGGTATTTTTTCAAATTAACTCTGAAGGATCATGTTTTGTTGCAACTGATGCTCATAAGCTGGTTAAATATGTAAGAAATGATATTAATTCAGAAACATCAATTGAATTTATTGTTCCGAATAAACCTCTAAATATCTTAAAGTCCATTGTGCCAGAAAAAAAGTCTGAAGTAAAAGTTTTATTCAATAATACAAATGCAATTTTTAAATTTTCAACTTTTAAGCTAACATGTAGACTTATAGATGGTAAATTCCCAAACTATGAAGCTGTTATTCCAAAGGAAAACCCAAATGTCCTTGAGATTGATAGGACTCAATTGTTAAGTTCAACTAAAAGAGCTAGTATATTTTCAAGTAAAACTACGAATCAAGTCAAGTTTGAAATAAAAGGAAATCTTTTACAAATTACAGCTGAAGACTTGGATTTTAATAATAAAGCAGAAGAAACTTTGGAGTGTAATTATAATGGTGATGATATAGCTATAGGTTTTAATTCAAGATTTATTGTTGAAATGCTGAATAATTTATCCTCAGACTTAGTAAAAATTGAATTATCATCTCCAAACAGAGCAGGATTAATTTCTCCAGTTCATCAAAGTAATGAAAACGAGGATATTACAATGCTCGTAATGCCAATTATGCTAAACTAATAGTTACAGATAATAATCTGTTCTTATGAAATTCGACTTTTTATTATCTATCAGTTTTCTAAGTATATTTTTGTTAGTTGTATTGTCTTTAGANGCAACAAAAGTTCTTATTGAAAATGACCTTAGAGCATCATGAACACTCAAGGTAGCTACCGCGGAGTCTTTTCNTCCTGTAAATGGATAAACATCAGGTCCTCTTTGACATGAGCTATTTAAATTTACTCTACAAACTAGGTTTACTAAAGAATCAATAATTGGCCCTAGTTTTTCTTCTGAATTTCCAAATAAGCTAACCTGTTGTCCATAGTTAGAGTCAGCCATAAAATTAATTGGAGTATTAATATCTGAAAATGAAATTACTGGAATAACTGGTCCAAATTGCTCCTCTTTATAAACATCCATGTCCTCAGTTACTGGATATAAAACAGCTGGAAAAACAAAGTTTTTAAATTTTTTACCACCATTTTTGTTAATGATCTTAGCTCCTTTTGATGTGCATCATCAATTAACTCACTAATATATTTTGGCTTATTTGGTTCTGGAAGAGGTGTAAGCAATGTGTTTTCCCATGGCAAACCTAATTTTAAGGAATCCACACTTTCACAAAATTTCTTTAGAAACTTTTCTTTAATTTTTTCATGTACATAAATAACTTTTATTGCTGTACATCTTTGTCCATTATATGAAAGTGAACCATTTAGACATTCATTGACTGTGAGTTCAAGATCTGCATCATCCATAATTATCGCTGGGTTTTTTGCTTCCAAACCAAGTACTAGCCTCAGCCTGTTTTTTTGAGGATGCAAATCCTGTAGTGAAATAGCAGATGAACTATGTCCTATTAACGCAAGAACGTTAATTTTTCCTGTTTCCATTATTGGGGTAGCAATTTCTCTTCCTCGACCAAATACAATATTGACTACACCTGGTGGAAATGATTTCTTAAATGCTTCAAGTAAAGGAGCTATTAATAATACACCATGCTTTGCAGGCTTGAAAATAGCTGTATTGCCCATTATTATAGCTGGAATAAGTAAAGCAAATGTTTCGTTTAAAGGGTAATTATATGGACCAAGACACAAAACAACACCCAAAGGACCTCTTCTTATTAATGCTCTTACTCCAGAATTGTTGTGAAAAAATGCTCCATCACGGTCAATTTTCTTGTATTCCTTGATTGTTTCATTTATGTAATCAACTGTTCTGTCAAACTCCTTTTCAGAATCTTTAAGGTTTTTACCAATTTCCCACATTAAAAGTTTAACTACCTCATCCCTTTTCAAAACCATCAAATCAACAAATTTTTGCATACAATTAATTCTTTCATATACCTTCATAGTTGGCCAGGTACCAGTACCATTTGAATATGCTTTATCAGCTGCTTCAAGAGCCAATAATGCATGTTTTTTATCCATTTTTGGAGAATCACCTAGAGTTATATATTTATCATCTTCTTCGTTTGCCATCAATGTTGATATAACTTCAGTAAATTCACCATTCCATTTACCAATTTTACCATCAATTAAGTATGTGTCATGATGAATGGGAGAATTTAATCTATATTTTTCTGGGATATTTTGGTTCATGTTAATACTATTTTAATTTTTTCATATTACTCATGTTTTTTCTTAGAATAATACCAATTTTTTCAATCCTATGATTCTTTGTTTTTAAATCATATTCATATAGCTTACTACTATCAATTTCTATACCATTAGGTTTTGAGCCAATATGATGATTATTAATTTTTAACATAAAATCATTAAGTAAAGGCACACATTCGTTGTTAAATAAGTAACATCCATATTCAGCTGTATCTGATATAATTCTATTCATTTCAAATAATTTCTTTCTTGCAACAAGATTCGCAATCAAAGGAAGTTCATGAAGAGATTCATAATATGCTGACTCATCAATTATTCCATTGTCTAACATCGTTTCGAATGCTAATTCAACACCTGACTTAACAAAAGCAATCATTAATATTCCTTTTTCAAAGTAATCTTGATTAGAAATTTCAATATCTGATACAGAGGACTTTTCAAAATCAGTTAAACCAGTTTCTCTTCTCCAGTTAAGAAGCTTTACATCATCGTTTACCCAATCTTCCATCATGTCCTTTGAAAAAGATCCATCTAAAATATTTTTCATGTGATGTTTGAATAATGGGGTTAAAATCTCTTTTAATTCTTCAGAAAGGGTATGTGCTAAATATCTTGAATCATCATCTAATCTAGCTAACATCCCATTAATACCATTATGTTTTAATTCTTCAGTGATTGTTTCCCAACCGAATTGAATCAACTTTGATGAAAAACCACTATCAAAACCAAGCTCAATCATTTTATTAAAACATAAAATTGATCCTGACTGCAATACTCCACATAAAATTGTTTGTTCTCCCATCAAATCAGATTTAACTTCAGCAACAAACGATGATTCCAAGACTCCTGCTCGATGACCACCAGTTGCAACTGCATAAGCTTTAGCGTAATCTAATCCATCTCCGTTTGGATCATTTGGTGGATGAACTGCTATAAGAGTTGGAACTCCGAATCCCCTTAAAAACTCTTCCCTAACTTCTGTCCCAGGACACTTTGGAGCAACCATAATTACTGTTATATCTTCTCTAATTTTTAATCCCTCCTCAACAATGTTAAAACCATGTGAATATGATAAGATAGAATTCTTCTTCATGAGAGGCATAACTTCATTGACAACTTGAGTATGATTTTTATCAGGTGTGAGATTAATTACCATATCTGCATCTGGAATTAGATCGCCATATGTACCAACATTAAATTTATTATTCGATGCATTTAAAAATGACTCCTTTTTATTATCTATTGATGATTGTCTTAACACATAAGATATATCCAGTCCAGAGTCTCTCATATTTAGACCCTGATTTAAGCCTTGAGCTCCGCATCCAATAATAACTATTTTTTTGTCTATTAAAACATTAACCCCATCCGAAAACTCTTCAGACTTCATGAATCTACACTTTCCTAACTGAGATTTTTTTCTTCGTTGTTTAGTGAATTATAATAATTAGTCATTCTTATTTGATTTTAAAAATTTTGTTATTTCCATTGATTTCTTTGAAACTGATATTCTTCCTGAACGAACAAATTGCAATAATCCATATTTTTTTAATTTATTATATAAATCTTCGGTTTCTTCTCTCCATCCAGTCTTTTCAATTACAAAATATTCAGGTTTTACAGTAACTATATTAGCTCTACTTTCTTTAATAATGTTTTGTATTTGTCTTTCATTAAACAATGATTTTGATTTTACTTTATAAAGTGCAGTTTCTAAAAAAATAGTCTCTTCGTCTGTATGATAAAAAGCAGCAATTACTTCAATCTGTTTTTCAATTTGTTTTACAAGTTTTACAATTTGCTCGTTATCAACCTTAACAACAATTATAAACCTATAAATATTTGATATCTCTGACTCTGATGATGTAATACTTCTAATATTGATATGTCTTTTAAGGAAAATTGCGGATATTCTATTTAATAACCCAACGTTATTTTCTGTGTATATAGATATAGTAAACTTTGTTTTTTTCATTATTCTAATCTTACATCCGACACTGATGATCCAGAGGGAATCATAGGAAATACATTATCTTCTTTTTCAATGATAACTTCCAGTAAGTATGGCCCCTTGTGTTCTATCATCTTCTTTATTTCATCATTTAATTTTTCTCTTTTTTCAACTTTTTTTGCTTCGATAAAATAACCTTTAGCAATTGCAACAAAATCAGGGTTAATCATTTCAGTTGATGCATATCTTTTGTCAAAAAATAACTGCTGCCATTGTCTAACCATACCTAAAAAGTTATTGTTTAAAATAACAATTTTAACTGCAGCTTCACTTTGAAAAATTGTTCCTAGCTCTTGTATTGTCATTTGAAAACCACCATCTCCAATTACTGCAATCACTTCCCTGTAAGGATCTCCAATTTTAGCACCAAATGCAGCTGGTAGTGCAAATCCCATTGTGCCGAGACCTCCTGAGGTTATATTAGATTTACTTTGATTAAATTTTGTATATCTACAGGCAACCATTTGATGTTGTCCTACGTCAGTAACTAAAATAGATTCACCATTTGTGTTATCATTTATACTTTTTATTACCTCTGCCATGGAAAGCCCACCACTTTTTTTATTATATTCTTTATCTATAACTTTATCAAACTCAATTTCATAAAACTCACCAAACTTAGCAATCCAATCCTTATGATTGTTCTTATTTAAAAATTTTAAAATATCATTTAGTGTATTCTTAACGTTACCTAGTACAGCAACATCGGCAATTACATTTTTATTTACTTCAGCTGGATCAATCTCAAAATGAATAATTTTTGCCTGTTTTGCATAGGATTTTAGGTTTCCAGTTACTCTGTCATCAAACCTCATTCCAACAGCTATTAATAAATCACACTCATTAGTCAATACATTTGGACCATAATTCCCATGCATACCAACCATTCCAACATTTAGTGGATGTTCGGTCGGTACTGCAGACAAGCCGAGTATAGTCCATGCAGCCGGTATTCCAGTTTTCTCAATAAATTTTATAAATTCAGATTCAGCATTTCCAAGAATAACTCCTTGACCCCAAACTATGAAAGGTTTTTTAGCTTTATTAATTAATTCTGCTGCATTTTTTAGACTCTCAGGATCTGTTTCTGGAACAGAAAAATAGCTTCTAATATTCTTACATTTTTTGTATTCAAAACTTTCAATTAACTCGAACTGTGCATCCTTTGTTATATCAATTAAAACAGGACCAGGACGACCAGATTTAGCAATGTAAAATGCTTTAGCAAATATTTCTGATATCTCAGAAGCTTTTGTTATCTGATAATTCCATTTAGTAACGGGTGTGGAAATACCAATTATATCAGTCTCTTGAAATGCATCTGAACCTAGTAATGAAGATGCTACTTGACCTGTTATACAGACCATTGGCGTCGAATCAATTTGTGCATCAGCTATTCCTGTGACAAGATTCGTAGCCCCTGGGCCAGAGGTTGCGATAGCTACTCCAACTTTTCCAGATGATCTAGCATATCCTTGAGCTGCATGAGTTGCTCCTTGTTCATGTCTTGTTAATATGTGATGTACCTTATCTTGAAATTTATACAATTCGTCGTAAACTGGCATAATAGCACCACCAGGATAACCAAACAAAACATCAACATTTTCTTTAATTAAACAACGAATTACAGCTTCTGCCCCTGATATATTTTTCAAATCAATAATTTAATCTGTTACACAACCATTGGATGCACTTGAAACAAGTTTAGAATATTTATACAAAATTCCGGATTTAAATTTTAAATCTGGCTTAACCCATAGTTTTTTTCTAATTTCAAGNTCTTTTTTGTCAATATTAACATTAATTTCATTTTTTTCTGCATCAATCACAATTTCATCTCCGTTTTTCACAAGAGCCAGTACCCCACCTTTAGCTGCTTCTGGTGAAATATGACCGACAACAAATCCATGTGTTCCACCGGAAAACCTACCNTCAGTAATTAGTGCTACATCATTTCCTAAGCCAGCACCCATAATTGCTGATGTTGGTTTAAGCATTTCAGGCATACCAGGACCTCCCACAGGACCCTCATATCTTATTACTATGACATCACCCTTATTTATTGAATTACTCTTTATTGCATCATTAGCATCATCTTCACAATTAAATACATTTGCTTTTCCTTTAAATACTAGACCTTCCTTTCCAGTAATCTTTGCAACAGAACCTTCAGATGCTAGATTTCCGTACAATATACGTATGTGACCTGATGTTTTTATTGGATTATCTATTGGTCTGATTACATCTTGATTGAAATCAATAGATTCAACATTTTTTAAATTTTCTTTAATAGTTTTACCAGTTACAGTTAAACAATCTTCATGTAGTAAACCATTATCCATCATAAACTTCATAACAGCTGGGACTCCACCAATTTCATGAAGATCTTCCATTAAATATTTTCCACTTGGTTTTAAATTTGCCAAAAAAGGAGTTTCATCAGATATTCTTTGAAAATCATCAATCTTAAAATCAATATTAGCTGTTTTACAAATTGCAAGTATATGTAATACAGCATTAGTTGATCCACCGAGAATTGTAATTAAACGCACCGCATTTTCAATGGACTTCTTTGATATAATATCACTTGGTTTAATATCTTGTTTAATTAAATTTATTATTGATTTAGAAATTTTAGTTTTTTCGTCTAACTTGTTCTGACTAGTTGCAGGGTTTGATGAATTGTATGGAAGTGACATACCCATTGCTTCAATAGCTGACGACATTGTATTTGCAGTATACATTCCTCCACAAGCACCTGGGCCAGGACATGCTTTACTTATAATATTGTCATAGTCATCATCAGATAGTTTTCCTGCAACTTTTTCACCCCAAGCTTCAAAAGCTGAAACAACATCAAGTTTCTTTCCCTTGTAACAGCCAGCAGAAATAGTTCCACCATAAACAAGTATTGATGGTCTATTTAATCTAATCATTGCCATAAGTGCTCCCGGCATATTCTTATCACACCCTACTACGGTAATAAGTGAATCATATGACATTCCGTTAACAACGGATTCAATTGAGTCAGCAATAATATCTCTCGACGGTAATGAATATTTCATACCACTAGTTCCCATAGATATTCCATCACTTATACCAATTGTGTTAAAAATTAATGGAACAGCCTCATCTCTATCAATTTTATTTTTTATTTGAATTGATAATTCATTTAAATGCATATTACACGGATTCCCCTCATATCCAGTACTAGCAATTCCAATAAACGGTTTATTAAAATCCTTTTTAGTTAAGCCTATTGCATGTAACATTGCTTGGGCAGCTGGTTGAGATCCTTTTTTAGTAATTACTTTACTATATCTGTTGTAATCCATCTAATAAAAAAAAACTCCATATAACATGGAGTGAATTGTAAATATAGTGTTTATCATATAAAAAGTAGAAATTATCTTATTATATTGGAAAAATTAATTTTTAAAATGTCAAGTAAAAAATATTCTCTTGTTTTTGAAAGTCAAAAAAAATTTTTTGAATCTAAAGCCACACTCGATATTTCCTACAGAATTAATTCCTTGAAGAAGTTAAAGAAGCAAATTCAACTTCATGAGAATGAAATTATTAAAGCCTTAAACAAGGACCTTGGAAAAAGTTTAGCTGAGTCCTACATGTCTGAAATTGGTATTATTTATAATGAAATTAATTATGTATTAAAAAAAATTAAAAAATGGTCAAAAAAAAGAAAAGTGTCTTCCTCTCTTTTTAATTTTTTATCAACTGACTATATCCTACCTTGCCCATATGGTGTTACTTTAAATATNTCCCCATGGAATTACCCATTTCAACTATCTATCTCTCCGATGATAGGTGCAATATCGGCTGGTAACACTGTTGTATTAAAACCCTCTGAACATTCTCCAAATACAACAAATATCTTAAAGCTTGTCATTGAAAAATCTTTTGAAAGAGGTCATGTTGATATCGTAACAGGAGGTCCAGATATTGGTCAAAAACTTTTGGAGTTAAATTGGGATTACATATTTTTTACTGGAAGTACAGAAATAGGAAAAATTGTAGCAAAAGAAGCGGCAAAAAC
>JGI24820J26691_1000427_pt1 | contig 12624 bp, 7 predicted proteins | sample METZYME_5_50m_FD_26691 | JGI IMG/M metagenome (IMG submission 26691) | reverse complement strand
CAACTTCAATATGTTTAGGATAATCTAAAAATATCTCCTTAACACTATTAAAGATCATTTCTTCATTTTTTGGTTCAATTAATCTTGCATAGTTTGATGTCAGCTCGGGAATTGCAGAGACATTTGTTGCAATTAGTGGTATTTCGCAACTCATTGCTTCTATAACGGGATAACCAAAACCTTCATATAAAGAGCTTACTATAGCAATTGAACTTGAGGCATAGAGCTCTTTGATTTGATGTTTTGTTAAATTGGACTTAAAGAATATATCTTCTTCAAGATTTAATTTTTTAATTAATCTTTCTGTATGTCCATTCTTTTTAATATTTCCAATTACAATTAGATGTATCTTTGGGAAATCTTTTTTGAGCATTTTTAAGGCCTTTAATGAATAATCCAAACCCTTTAGCGGAACGTCAGCACTAGCAGTAGTAATAAGTCTATATTTATTTCTTGAAAAATTTTTTATAGGTGCAAATTCGTTTGTATCTAAGCCATTATTTATTACAGTTATATTATTTTTATTACATTTGAATTCATCAACGATTCCTTTTTTTGAACTATTTGATGGAGTAATTATTCTCTTAATGTTTGGTGCAACTTTTTTTTGCATTTTTAAAAATGAATACCATCTATGCCTAGAAATTTTGTATTTAATTTTTTTAGATGACTGAAGTTCATACTTATAATCAATTGTTATAGGATGATGAATAATTTCGATAAAAGGTAATCGTTTTTGAATTTCTAGAATTCCATAACTTAAAGATTGATTATCAATAATTAAATCATAATTATTATTAATTTTAGATATTCATTTGCTCTTTCACCAAATGTTTTTGGTTCAGGAAAGCCGCCCATCAAAACCGATAAAAACTCATAGTAATCATTTTTATTCTTATTTCTTTTTTTAAGAAATTTATTACACCTATCTTTAAAATCAAAAGTTTCAAATAAATCTAGTCCAGGTAATTTTATTAAATTAATGTCATCATGTAGATTCGGGTATGGTGGTCCTGAGATAACATCAACAGCGTGTCCCATCAAACTTAATGCATATGAAATATCTTTTACGTAAACGCCTTGACCGCCACCAAACTGTGCACTTCGATAACTTAGAATTGCTATTTTTAAATTACGCAAAGCTTTATTTAATATATGTTAACCAGTTTTGATAGGACTTATCTTGACCATATATTATTTCTTGAAATTTTTCCTGAAGTCGTTGTGTAATTTCACCTCTAGATCCATTACTTATTAAGTTATTATCAAGTTTTGAAATTGGTGTTATTTCAACAGCAGTTCCTGTAAAGAAAGCTTCATCAGCATTGAGTAAATCATCATATTCAAGATTTTTCTCTTGAATACTGAAATCTAAATCTTTTGCAATCTGAATAACTGACTGCCTTGTAATTCCATTTAAACAGTGATTTGTAGTTGGAGTAAAAATGCTATCATTTTTAACAATAAAAATGTTCTCACCACTTCCCTCAGATATGAATCCATCTTTATCAAGCATTATTGCTTCATCAGCTCCGTTATCTAAAGCTTCATGAAGAGCCATTGTATTGCTAAAATAAGTTCCAATTATTTTGTTACCTGAGTGAAGTGGGTTTTCATATTGTTTATGTGAAGATTTCATAACAGAAATACCATTTTCTTTCGCTTTTGGGTCCATATATGATGGCCATTCCCATGCAGCAATAGCTACATTTATACTTAAGTCTTTTGCCCTTAGTCCAAGACCTTCATTACCCAAATAAACAATAGGTCTTATGTAGCCCTCTTCAAGATTGTTTTTCAAAAGAGTGTCACACTGAGCTGCATTTAATTCAGATTCTGAAAATGGGATTTTTATACTAATTTTTGAGGCTGCATCAAAAAGTCTGTTGGTATGATCGATTAACCTAAATATTGCTGGGCCATTTTCAGTTTTGTATGCCCTAACACCTTCAAATACGCCAGTTCCGTAATGCAAAGTATGAGATAAAATATGTACATTTGAATCATTCCATTTTTCAAATGATCCATTTTTCCATATATATTTATTTTCAGTATTTACAAACACGTTTCAAGATATAATTGTGAATAAGTATTATTGCAAAATCATACATATAACTAAAGAAAAATGATGGAAATATCAAAATCAATTTTCAGAGAATATGATATTAGGGGTATTTATCCTGATCAAATAGACGAAAATTCAACAAGCCATATAGCAAAAGCAATTGCTATTAAATGTGAACAAGAAAATGTTCAAGAAATATGCATTGGTAGAGATGGAAGACTTTCAGGAGAGTCTTTGCTAAATTCATTAGAAATATCTCTTTCCGAGTATGGAATAAATGTAAAAAATATTGGGCTAGTTACTACTCCCCTTCTCTACTTTGCTGCAAAACAAAATAAATACAAAAGTGGTGTAATGATTACCGGAAGCCATAACCCAAAAAACTATAATGGCATAAAGCTAATTATCAATGATAAGCCAGTTTCTGGTAATGAAATATATAAACTGATAGTTAAAAATAAAAACAGATCAGAAGTTCCAGGCAAAATTGAGTACATAGATATCAAAAGTAAATATATTGAAGAAGTAAAAAATAGCATTCAAATTGTAGATGATGTTCAAATAAAAGTTGTAATTGATTGCGGAAATGGTGCTGCGGGATGCATAGCTCCAAAATTATTCAAAGAATTAGGATGTGAAGTTGTTGAGCTCTTTACTGAAGTCGATGGCAACTTTCCTAATCATCATCCTGATCCTGGAAAATTAGAAAATTTGGAAGATTTAATTGAAAAAGTTAAATCAACAAAGGCTGATTTGGGTTTAGCATTTGATGGTGATGGCGACCGAGTAGGATTAGTTACTGATAAAGGCCAAGTTATTTATCCTGATAAAATTCTTATGATGTTCAGTAAGCAAATTCTCAATAAAAATAAAGGATCTATTATTTTTGATGTTAAGTGTTCAAATGCTCTACAAAATCTTATTAAAGACTTAGGCGGTACACCAATAATGTCGCCAACAGGTCACTTTCACATTAAAAATGGTATCAAAGATCACAATCCCTTGTTAGCTGGTGAAATGAGTGGACACATATTTTTTAATGATAAATGGTATGGTTTTGATGATGGTCATTATTCAGGAGCAAGAATAATTGAATTGATATCAGACAGTAAAAAAAGTATTTCATCACTAAATGAAGAACTACCGAGCCTCTTCTCAACTCCAGAATTAAATATAACCGTCACGGATGAAACTAAATTTAAAATAATTGAAGATTTCTCGACAAGATGTAATTTGAAGGGAGAAAAGATAACTATTGATGGATTAAGAATAAATTTTGATAACGGTTGGGGGTTGTTGAGAGCATCAAATACAACTCCAAAACTTGTGATGCGCTTTGAAGGAAATACTGAAGATGATTTAAAAACTATTCAAAGTAATTTTATAGATGAACTTTCTCGCATTTGTCCGGATATTGATATAAATTTAGATTAATTAATGAAAAAAGATAGGAAAAATATAATTCTTCAGTCATTAGCAGGTATGCTTGAGGAGAGGAACATGTCAAAAATAACTACCGCCTCCTTAGCCGAAAAATCAAATATCACTGAAGCTGCACTTTACAGACATTTTCCAAGCAAAAGATCAATTTATGCAGAGCTGTTTTCATTTTGTGATGATACAGTTTTTGCTAAATGCAACGAATTAAAAAAAGAAAAGATCTCTTCAAAAGAAAAAGTTAAGAACGCATTTATTTTTTTCATGATTTTTGTCGAAAAAAATAAAGGTTTTGCTAGATTGTTATCAAGAGAAGCGCTTTCATCAGACGAACAAAATGTGAGTGAAAACGTCAATCAGTTTTACGAGAGATTTGAGCTGGTACTTAGACAAATGTTGAAAGAGGACGAAAAAAATCTTAGATCTCAGGCAGGCGTCTCAGCTCAATTGATAATAACCACTCTTGAGGGAAATATAGGAAGATTTATTAGATCTAAATTTAAAGATTCTCCCTCTGCATATATAGAAAATATTTGGGCTTTATTATCAGTAAGTATATTTAAAAACTAATTTATATTCTCTTCTAAAAACAGCTCAAAATATGTATTTTCAGAAGATTCAGTTTCAATTTCTCCTGTATTTTTATTAACCCTTACAAAAGATATATTCTCAGGTATTTCTTCTTTTGAAATGTCTAAACTTTTCAATTTAAAGTCCATATAATTTAGCCAGATTGGTAAAGCAATAGTTGAGCCATATTCGTCCTCTCCAAGAGAGGTGAAATCGTCCGTGCCAACCCATACAGTTGTCACTAAATCTTTATGAAATCCTGAAAACCATGTGCTTATTGAATCATTTGTAGTTCCTGTTTTCCCTCCAATATCATCTCTTTTAAGAAACTCTGACTTTCTTCCAGCTACACCATTTTTCATAAAGCCTTTCAAGGTATCTGCCATTAAAAATGCCACCCTTTCATCAATAACTTTTTCTTTATTATTAAACGGATTCAAGACATGGTATGGTCTTTTTGCATTCATTTCTATTGTATCAAGCCAAGGAAAAGCAGAAATATTTTGATTGTTAAATTGGGTCTCGTATTCGTTTTGGGAAAATATATTATTACCATCCATATCTTTAATACTGTCGATGAAATGTATATCAGGAATAAATCCACCATTTGCAATTACACTGTAGGCTCTGACCATTTCGGCTGGAGAAAAATTGCCTGAGCCTAAAGCCAATGATAAATCTTTTGGAAGTCTTGATTTTTTGAAGCCAAAATTATTTAAATATTCATGTGAATTTTCAATTCCTAATTCTCTTAGAAGTTTTATTGAAACAATATTTACGGATTTTACTAAAGCATCTCTAATAGATATTGGTCCATAAAACTCTCCTGTATAATTTTGAGGTCTCCATTCACTTTCTAGATTCTCGTCCTCAAAGACAACAGGAGCATCATTTATTAAACTTGAAAGGTTATATCCATTAGCAAGACTAGATGAATAAATAAATGGCTTAAAACTCGACCCGGTTTGAGGAAAAGATAACCTTACACGATCAAAATTGCTCTCATTAAAGTTCTTTCCACCAACATAAGCTATTACATCTCCAGAATTTGGATTAATTGATATTAAAGATGACTCAACATTTGGTATTTGATCAAGGGTATATGAATTATTATCTATTTTTAAATAGATAAAATCACCAAAACTTAGAATTTGACTAAAATTATTAGGCTTTGGACCCAATTCATTGATTGATATTTGTTCTCTTGCCCAATCATATTGATCACTCCAATTTATACTACCCAACTCAAAATTTTCGTTTATAAAACTTATCTCATCATCAGTTACATTTATGATTAATGCTTTCATGTGAGTTTCATAAAAGGCATAAGATTCAAATATATTACTAAGCTTATTTGAGATATTATCTTCATCCAGATCAATATCTCCAAAATAAAAATCATCAAAAAGAAAACTAATATCAGAATTTTTTAGAAATCTTTCTTGCTCATTATTAAAAAGATTTCCATAATTGTCTGATTTCCTCCAGCCATGTCTTTTGTCATACAAAAATAAATCATTTAAAACGCTTTTTACTGCGCTATTTTGTGATCTTGAATCAATAGTCGTATAAACAGACCAGCCTTCTTTATATGCTCTTAGGCCATATCTATTTATTACCTCCTGTCTGACATACTCTGCTAAATGTTTGGCATCAATATCATACAAATTTATATTTTTTGCTATTTTTATATCCTCTGAAATTGCATTTAAATATTCATTTTTATCAATATGATCTAGTAAATACATTCTTGACAGAATCCAATCCCTTCTTTGAAGTGTCCTTCTAGGATTTTTCACTGGATTAATTCTTGAAGGGAGTTGAGCAATTGCAGCGATAGTTGCTGATTCGCTAACAGTTAAATCGGATAAATTTTTATTAAAATATGTATTAGCTGCTGCTTCAATTCCATAAGAACGGTTGCCTAAAAAAATTCTATTAACGTAGAGTTCAAATATTTCCTCTTTATCAATATTACTCTCCAGTTCTAGTGCTAAAAAAATTTCTTTAATTTTTCTTACAATTGTTTGTTCAGGAGTCAACAAGTATCCTCTAACGACTTGCATCGTTATGGTTCCTCCACCGCCTTGACATCCAGAGGGTCTCAAACACCTTACAAAAGATCTTATTAATCCTGAGTAGCTTATGCCCTGATGATTAAAAAAATTATCATCTTCAGCAGAAAGAAAAGCATTTTTAATATTTTCTGGAATATCATTAAAACTTGTTGCTCTTCTCTTTATTTCACCAAATTCTCCTATTAAAACATCGTCTTTCGTATATACCTTGAGTGGCATTTGAAGTTCTGATTCGTCTACATACTTAATTTGAGGAAGATTAGGCTTCATAGCCAAGTATGTTCCAAGAATTAAAAATATTGAGAGTATGCAGACAAAAATTCCAATAAAAAATAAATTTTTTATAATTTTCTGCATAACTTATTTTAAATGTTAAACACTACAGAATACATCTTTTTAACATTTAAAAAGTGTAATTTTCAATCTAGATGTTAAAATCTCGGCTTAAATTTATTAACTATGAATATTTTTATTGTTGGTCCAATGGGTTCCGGTAAATCTACCGTTGGAAAACTTATATCTGATGAATTATTTTTGAATTTTTTCGATACGGATGATGAAATTGAAGCTAGAACAGGAGCATCTATTGATTGGATATTTGATCTAGAGGGTGAAGAAGGTTTTCGCAAAAGAGAGAGCGAAATGCTCGAAGAAATGGTTAAGAAAAATTCAATTGTTTTGTCTACAGGTGGAGGAATAGTTCTATCAAAAATAAACCGAGAGCTTTTGTCATCGAGAGGGACAGTTTTTTATTTATCAACTCCGATTTCAACGCAAGTCGAAAGAACTTCAAAAGATAAAGATCGACCTCTATTAAAAAATGGTGATCCTGGTCAAATACTTACAAAGCTTCACGAAGAAAGAAAAGATTTTTATAAAAGTGTTTCAGACCATATCATTGATACAGAAAATAAATCTAGCCAAGAGGTTGCAGCTGAGATTATCAAGGTTGTAAAAATTTAGTTATGGCTATTTTATCAGCCGGAAAAGGTGACTCAAGGTATGCTATTCATATAACAAATAAAAAAATATCCAAAACTATTCTCAATAATTATTTATTAAAAGAAAATAAAGTTTTAATTATCACTGATAGTGGAGTGCCTAAAAAATATTTAAGTAATCTTAAAAAAGATATCAAAGTTAAAAATCTTTATTCTTTGACTTTGAATAAAGGTGAAAAATCTAAATCATTCAAGTCTTATCAAAATATTATAAATAAATTAACTGAGCTAAAATTTAATCGTTCAGATTGTCTAATCGCATTAGGTGGCGGTGTAGTTGGTGATATTACTGGTTTTGCAGCTTCAACTTATTTAAGGGGTATCAGCTACATACAAATTCCGACTACATTACTGTCTCAGGTAGATTCTTCAGTTGGTGGTAAGACTGCTATTAATCTTTCACAAGGTAAAAATCTTCTTGGAGCTTTTTATAATCCTAAGTTAGTTTTGATATCAACATTATTTTTAGAAACATTGTCAGAAGTTGAGTACAAATCAGGTTTAGGAGAAGTCCTGAAATATTCTCTAATTGGTAATAAGAAATTAAAAAGAATGATTGAAGATTCCTCTCAAAAAATTATTCAAAGAGATGGAGCGACTTTAAAATTTATAATAGAAGAGTCTATAAAAACAAAATCAAAAATTGTTACTAAAGATGAGAAAGAAGCAGGTATTAGAGCTATATTAAACTTTGGTCATACATTTGGACATGCTATTGAAGCATATAACAACTATAAAAAAATTACCCATGGAGCGGCAATTACACTGGGTATGGTAATTGCCTCTAAAGTTTCATTTTATGAAGGACATATAAAAGATTATCAACTAGACAACATCATCAATATGATTGATTCCCTTGGATTAGATACAGACCATAGTAAATATAATTATTCAAAATTAAAAAAATATATGGCTTCAGATAAAAAAGTTAAAGATGGAAAACTTAATTTAGTTTTAATTGATAAAAAATTTAATGCTTTTAAGACTTCAAAATACAATTTAAAAAATGTAATTAAGTCTCTCGGCTAAGCTGCATTCGCAGTTGTTGCTTTTAATAAATCTTGAATATTTGAAGCTGCAGGAACTACAAGCCAGAAAAATGACTCAAATTTCTCAAAATCATTTAAAACCTCTTTTGCTTTGGTGCTTTTAGTATATTTATAGTGTTTTTCTAATATTTCTTTTAAATGTTTCCTGTGCGGCTGCATTTCTTCTGTAGTAATTCTCTCTAGATTTACTAATCCTCTATTACATTTATCAAAAAATGTTCTATCTTCGTCAAGAATGTAGGCAAAGCCACCCGTCATACCTGCACCAAAATTTAATCCCACAGGACCAAGAACTGTTACATGTCCACCAGTCATATATTCACAACAATGATCACCAGTTCCCTCAACAACGGCATTGGCTCCAGAATTTCTAACAGCAAATCTTTCACCTGCTGAGCCAGCAATGAATAGCTCCCCTCCTGTAGCACCATATAAGCAGGTGTTTCCAGCCAAAACTGTTTCTCTATTTTCTTTTACATAGTCTGACTGATTTTTAATAACTATNCTTCCGCCGTTCATTCCTTTTCCTACNTAATCATTTGCATCNCCATCAACTAAAAGATTAAGATTNTTTGCATTCCAGCATCCAAAGCTTTGTCCAGCAGAGCCTTTAAATTTAAGAGTCAGTGNTTTTTTAAGTCCATTTTCTCCATACTTTTGNGCTATGTATCCAGAAACTTTTGCTCCGATGGATCGATCTCTGTTAGANATTTTATAATTAAGTGTTCCTTTTCTTTCGTTATCTATAAACGTTTTAGCCTGAGTCATTATTTCATTCGCTAAAATACCTTTATCCCATGGTTCATTATGTGTAGATGTGCAAAAATGAGATTCTTTAATTTTTTCGTTAGTATCCAAAAGACCTGAGAGGTCAATATTTTTGTATTGAGGCTCAAGATCTTTTATTTGCTCAAGGTATTTTGTTTGTCCGATAATATCTTCAAGTTTTTTAACACCCATTTTTTTAAGGTGCTCTCTAACATCTTCTGCAATAAACTTAAAATAATTCATAACCTTTTCTTTCTCACCAATAAAGTGTTGATTAATAAGATCTTTTCTTTGTGTTGCAACACCTGTTGCACAATTATTTAAATGACATATTCTTAAATATTTACAACCCATTGAAATCATTGGACCTGTTCCAAATCCAAATGATTCCGCACCTAAAATGGCAGCCTTTATAACATCTAATCCTGTTTTCATACCACCATCAGTCTGAAGTCTAATTTTATGTCTTAAACCAGATTCTCTTAGACTTTGATGGGCTTCAGCAAGTCCCAATTCCCAAGGCGAGCCAGCATATCTTATTGATGTAAGGGGGCTTGCTCCAGTTCCTCCATCATGACCTGAGATTGTTATTAAGTCAGCATAAGCTTTAGCTACTCCTGATGCTATAGTTCCAACACCTGGTTCAGAAACAAGCTTTACTGAGACTAATGCACTTGGATTTACCTGTTTTAAATCAAATATAAGTTGAGCTAGGTCTTCAATTGAATAAATATCGTGATGGGGAGGGGGTGATATAAGAGTTATTCCAGGTGTTGAATATCTTAGTTCAGCGATTAAATCATTAACTTTTCCACCTGGTAACTGCCCGCCTTCACCTGGCTTAGCACCTTGCGCTATTTTAATTTGAAGAACTTCAGCATTGACAAGATAATGAGGTGTAACTCCAAATCTACCTGAAGCGATCTGTTTAATTTTGGACATCTTATTAGTTCCGTACCTGTGCTTTCCTTCTCCGCCCTCTCCAGAATTTGATCTTGCTCCCAAAGCATTCATTGCTTCTGCTAATGTCTCATGAGCCTTTGGTGACAGGGATCCCAAACTCATCCCAGCTGAATCAAACCTTTTGATAATCTTATCTATATCTTCGGGTTCTTCACTGACTTTTTTAGTTGAGTACTTTAAACCAAGTAAATCTCTTAACATTGCAGGGGGTCTATTATCTACTAATGATGAATACTCTTTATAGACTTCATTTGAGCCAGAAGATACTGCCTCTTGAAGCTTCTTAACTATCTCAGGATTATAAGTATGGTATTCACCGCCATGAACATATTTTAAAAGACCTCCTACACTTATATCTGATAAATTNGATCTAGCGTATTCATCAAGCTTTCTAATCTCTTTATCAAGNTCATTAAAACTTTTTCCTTGNATTCTGCTTACTGTATTAGTAAAGCATTCATTTACAACTCCATCATCTANCCCAACTATTTCAAATAATTGAGATCCACGATAGCTAGAAATTGTTGATATNCCCATCTTAGATATAATTTTTAGTATGCCCTTATTAATACCTTTTCTATAACGAGCACAATTTTGATGAGGGTCACCTTTGAGTTCATTTCTATCTGTGAGATCCAAAATGGTTTGGTAGGCAAGAGATGGATATACAGCTGTTGCTCCAAATCCAATTAAACAAGCAATTTGATGAGTATCTCTTGCAGAAGATGATGATATAACTATATTTGCTTTTGATCTGAGACCTATCTTTACAAGATGCTGATGAACGCACCCAACTGCAAGTAATGCGTTTATTGGTAATGATCCTTTTTCAGGTAATGATTCTTTCAAATGAATAATAACTTTTCCTTCAGTAACAATTTTTTCTACTTCTTTTTTTAGCAATTTCAAAGCATCACTTAGAGAAGTGTCCCTAGAGTATTCCAATGATATTTCACTGCTTTCAAAATACGGATTATTTAGAATGGATTGAAGTTTTTTGTGAGAAAGTACTGGAGATGTCGTAACTAATCTTTTGGCATGCTCAGGAGTTTCATCAAAAACATTCAATTCGGGGCCATAACATGTTTCAAGTGACATCACACTCACTTCTCTTAAAGAATCAATTGGAGGATTGGTGACCTGTGCAAATTGCTGTCTAAAATAGTCATAAATTTGTCGATGCATTTTACTCATCACTGCAAGCGCAGTATCATCTCCCATTGAACCTGTGCCTTCTTGAGAATCTGTTGCGAGAGGTTTAATTACAGATGTCCTTTCTTCTTTGTGAAGTAAAAATAATTTTGAAGATATGCTAAATTCTTCTGAATCATATTTTTTTAATCCAGGACCTTCATATGAATCAAGGCTTGACTCAACATAAATGCTGCTCTCTTTAAGCCAATCTCTATATGGAGCTTTATTTTTAAGCCTCTGATCAATATGTTTTTCTGTACAGATTTGCCCAGTTTCAGTATTTATAGCAATCATTCCACCCGGTGACACTCTGCCTTTGAATGCTACATCATTTTCATTAATAGGTTTGATACCAGTTTCAGAGGCTATAGAGATAACATCATCATGATCAATCTGAAATCTTGCTGGACGCAAGCCATTTCTATCCAAAACACAGATAGCCCATTTTCCATCTGACATTACAATTCCTGCAGGACCATCCCATGGCTCCATATGCATAGAGTTATACTCATGAAAACTCCTTACATCAGGATCTAATAATTGTGCATTTTGCCAAGCAGGTGGAAGCAACATTCTTATTGATCTAAATATATCAATACCGCCCTTGATTAGAATTTCAATCATATTATCTAAAGCTGACGAATCTGAACCATCTTCATTAACAATCTGTTTGAATTGCTGAATCTTTGGAATCAAAGGAGTAGAAAAGATACTTGATCTTGCTTTTACCCAATTTCTATTTCCTCTTATAGCATTAATCTCTCCATTATGAGCAAGGTATCTAAATGGCTGTGCTAAATGCCATCTTGGACTAGTGTTTGTTGAGAATCTTTGGTGGAAAACACAGATAGATGACTTAAACTCTTTTGACTTTAAGTCAGTATAAAAATTATTAATATCATTTGGCAGCATCAATCCCTTGTAAATAATAGTTTTTGAGGAAAAGCTACAAAAATATAGTTCTTCATCATCAAGATATATTTCTTCTATAAACTTTCTAGCTTGTAGTAATGAAGTTTGAAAATCTTTTTCATCATCGTTTTGACTATTTGGAGATATAAAAATCTGATATATATTTGGCAAACATTCAAGCGCTATCTCTCCAAGAACTTTTTTATTAACTGGTACCTCTCTATATGTTATTAGCTCAAGATTCTCACTTTTAAGGATATTCTTAATTTTTGGAAGCAAGTCATTTATGTTTGACGATAAAAACATCTGCCCAATTGCATATTTATCTGGCAAATTTATTTTTTGCTCTTTAAAAAGAACTTCTTTATAAAAGTCTTTGTTGATATCAACCAATAGACCGCAGCCATCGCCTGTTTTACCGTCAGATCCTATCCCACCCCTATGGGTCATGCTAACAAGGGCTTTAATAGAATCAGTGACAATTTTTCTGGAACTTACACCATTGATATTAGCAATGAGACCGAACCCACAGTTATCCTTAAAATCATCTTTTTTATATAGTTTTGGCATAATTTTTGATGTGCGAA
>JGI24820J26691_1000426_pt1 | contig 12627 bp, 15 predicted proteins | sample METZYME_5_50m_FD_26691 | JGI IMG/M metagenome (IMG submission 26691) | reverse complement strand
CCACCTGTATAATAAAGGTCATCCTCAGCCATAGTAACAATTCCAGACCCTGATGATTTTATTTTCGTCCCTTTTTTTGCTGCTATATCAATTCCATAATGAGGCCATTTAGGTTTTCCATTGAGAATTCTTTGACTTCCATACACTCCACTTATTATACCTTGTACTGGCATAATAAATTGATTAGTAAAAAATGTTAGATCTGAATTGATAGCTCTTGCTTTTCCAATTCTACCATTTTCCTCTTTAATTCTTTTATAAACAGACTCAGGTGGAGTAACTTTATTTTCAGGTAAACCATCTATTCTTTGGATGTTATATTTTCTTTTAAAGACTTTTTTAATTACATTATTTTTTTTTCCATTTTTAATTTCTGTAATTTCCAAATCAAATTTTCTATCTCTATCAATTCCAAATACAAAATATCCATCTTTGGATACTTTAACCTGCTTTTTATCAATAAATACTTTTGAACCTATTTTTGCTTTACCTAAAATGAAATGTCCCTGCAAAAAATTACCTTGAAACTCAAGTGCTTGTGTATGAGTAGAGAATATAATTGCTATAAAAAGCAATATTTTCTTCATTATTTAGCTGTCCATCCTCCATCTATAAGAATAGATGTTCCTGTAATCATTGCAGCAGCATCAGATGCTAAAAAACATACAGCAGTTGCAACATCGCTTTCTTTAGCAGCTTTACCCATTGGTATTCCATCNAGGGCAAGTTTTTTAAATTTCTTGTTTTTAAAAAATTTTTTAACCATTGGTGTTTCAACAAAAGTAGGNGCAACAGTATTTACTCTTATATTTCTATTTGCTAATTCAACACCCATACCTTTAGTAAGGCCTTCTATACCAAATTTAGTCATGTTATAAACATTTCGACCAGACATCCCAACATGTCCAAGCTGTGATGACATGTTAATGATAGATCCACCTCTTTTTTTATTCTTAAGCATTTTCTTCACAACTAATTGCGCAACGTTAAAAGCAGACTTAAGATTAAGATCAACAAGATAATTCATGCTTTGTTGTTTTACCTTTTCAAATGGTTCTGGTAAATTTGTTCCTGCATTATTTACCAAAACGTCGATAAACTTAACTTTTTTTAACTTTTCGCTTAAATCTCTATAATCCATTACATCACAGTGAATTTTAATTAGTTTGCTTTTTGCTTTTTTTATATCTTTTTCTAATTTGTCTAAATCTGATTTTGTTCTACTTAATCCTATTATTATTGCACCAGCTTCAGCTAATGCTATGGCACACGCTCTACCTAAACCTTTACCCGCTCCAGTAACAAGTGCATATTTATTTTTTAAATTGATTTTTTTTAAATACATCAAATAAGTAATTTTATATCAGTATAAATCAGATCTAAAGCAACAATTAATATTGCAAATAAACCTAACCACGCTATCCATTTGTATTTTTTTATCCAATTTGAAATTAACGTTGCGGCAGTAGCCATTAATATGATCGATAAAACAAGGCCAAACACTAACAAACCATAATGATCTTTCGCAGCTCCAGCAACGCCTAAAACGTTATCTAAACTCATTGTAAAATCTGCAAGTAAAACAGTAAAAATTGCTTTAAAAAAACTTGAGTTATCAACTTTTATATTACTTTCTTCTTTACCACTATTTTTTATGACATCGATATAAAGTTTGTAAACAATATAAAGCAATAACAATCCTCCGATTAATCTTAGTCCAGTGATTTGGAGTAAGTAGGCGGTAATCAAAGTTAAAATAATTCTTAAAATTACAGCACCTCCAATTCCCCAAAATATAATTTTCTTTCTTTGATCTGGAGGAAATTGAGAAGCAACCATTCCAATAATGATTGCATTATCACCAGCTAATACTAAATCTATAAATATTATTTGTAAAAGGATTGTAATTTGTTCAGGTGAAAACATTTATGAGTTCAATATCATATCTGCACCTTTTTCGGCAATCATTATAGTGGGGGCATTAGTGTTTCCAGATGTAATGTTAGGCATTATAGATGCATCAATAACTCTTAAGTTTCGTATTCCATGAACTGATAATTTATCATTAACAACCGCGCTATCATCATTTCCCATTTTACAAGTTCCAACCGGGTGAAATATTGTTTGAGTGAAATCACTACCAGCTTTAACTAATTCTTCATCATCAGTGATATGCACACCCGGCCTATATTCTTCGGGTTGATATTTTTTAAAAGTTTCAGTCTCTAACATAATTTTTCTTACAAGCTTTAGGCTTTTGGCAGCAACTATCCTGTCATCTTCTGTAGAAAGATAATTCATCTTAATTTTTGGATTATCTCTACTATCATTACTAGTTATATTAATTTCACCTCTGCTTGTAGGTCTGATGTTTGCAACAGTTGGTGTAATACCTTCAAAATNATGCATTGGAGTAACTCCCAAAATATCTGTACTTAATGGCTGGACATGAAATTGTAAGTTTGGTGTAGCTCGTGATGGATCACTTTTAGTAAAAGCACATACTTGACTCGCACCCATTGTTATAGGGCCACTTTGTTTCAAAATATATTGAAGACCCATTAAAAATTTTGAATATAAACTTTCAANATCTCTATTAAGTGATTTAATATTTTTTAATTTATAAACTGGTCTAAACATTAAATGATCTTGTAAATTTTTACCCACACCTTTTAGTTCATGCACAACATCTATTCCTTGATTTTTAATTTTTTCACTATCGCCAATTCCTGATATTTGTAACAAATGCGGTGAGCCTATTGCTCCAGCAGATAAAATAACTTCCTTATTTGCTTTTGCATAATTTAATATATTATCCTTAAAAAAACTTACACTCTCTACTGATTTATTATTAAAATTGAGTTTTTGAACATGAGCATTAACTACAATTTTTAAATTTTTTCTATTTTTTACAGGATTCAAATAACCTTTTGCAGCGCTGCACCTCAATTTAAGACCAAATTTGCTATGACTGGTAGTAAATTGAAAGAAACCAACTCCAAAATTATCCCCTTTATTAAAATCTATTGTTTTTGGAATTCCAACTTCCTCAGCGGCATTTTGAAACTCATCAAGTAATTTTAAATCTATTTTTTTATTTGCAACAGTTATTGGTCCACTATCATTATGAAATTCACTTTTTCCTAGTTCGTTGTTCTCAGATTTTAAAAAATATGGCAAAACATCATTCCAGCCCCAACCTGTGTTGCCAAGTTGGCGCCACACATCATAATCTTCTTTTTGACCACGTATCCAAAGTAAACCATTAATGGATGAGCTACCACCTAGAGTTTTTCCTCTTGGATATCTGATGGATCTATTATTCATTGTTTCNTCGGGCTCAGTTTTAAAACACCAATCAACTTTTGGATTATGCATAGTTTTATAGTAGCCAACTGGAATATGGATCCACGGATAAGTATCCTTTCCACCAGCCTCGAGTAGTAAAACTTTATTATTTGGATCTGCAGATAATCTATTAGCTAAAACACATCCTGCCGATCCAGCTCCTACAATTATGTAGTCAAAAGTTTCCATAGATTAGAATATTTATAAAAATAATAACTTAATTTAAATTTTTTATACATTTTTTATTAAATAATGTCGAATTCATGCTTGTGTATCCTGATTATTTTTGAAAGTATGCAGCTCTTTAAATTTAACTGAGAGGGGAAAAATGAAAAAAATCATTTCAATGTTGTTTGCTTCTTTTTTAGTGTTTGGATTTATTTCGAATGCTAGTGCAGCAAAAACATTAAAGTGTCAGACAGTTATTAGCGCCAAAGGTGATGAGGCGGTAATGTTGAAAGACTTTACTGACAACGTAACAAAACTAACTAATGGGTCTCTTAAATTTGAGATTATGCCAGCAGGAACAGTAGTAGGTGTTAAAGAAACACTTGATGCTGTAGACAAAGGATTAATTGACTGTGGATTTGCATGGACACACTATTGGTCTGGTGAACACCCAGCAGCAATGTTATTTGGTTCTCCTGTTGCCGGTGGTGGAGTTGGAATTGACAACATAGCGTTTTTATCATGGTTCTTATACGGTGGTGGTGAACAATTATATGACCGTCTATGGGGAGAGATGAATAGAAATATTAAAGGTTTCATGTTGCAACCAGTTGGTCCAGAGGCTTTAGGATGGTTTCCAAGACAAATCAAAAACATGGACGATTTCAGAACGTTTAAGTTCAGAACTCCTCCAGGAATTCCAGGTCAAACTTATAAAGATATTGGCATAGCATCTGTTGCAATGGGTGGGGGTGATATACTTCCAGCTCTTGAAGCAGGAACTATTGATGCTGCAGAATGGTGTTGTCCGCAACCAGATAAAGTTTTTGGTATTCACAAAGTACTAAAACATTATTACTTACAAGGTTTACACCAAGTAGTTGTTAATGCTGATTTTTATATTACTGGAACAACATATGAGAAGTTCACAGATCATGAAAAATTTTCTTTGAAAATGGCTGCTGATGCTTCTTTAATGAGAGCTCTTGCTTACAGAATTAATACTAACGGTTTAGCTTTGAAAGACTTAACNGAAAACCATGGTGTAATTCTTGAAGATACTCCAGCTGATTANTTCCCAGCTTACATGGCTGCTGCAAAAGCAACTCTTGAAAAGAATGCTGCTAAAAATCCATTCTTTAAAGAAGTTTATGACTCTATGATAAACTTTGCTAATACTGCAGTACCATTTTGGTCTGGTGCACAAACATCAAATGCTAAGCTAGGAATGGCTTATGCAAATGAGTTAAAGAAAAAGTAAATTAAATCAATTACAGCGGGCCTTAGGGCCCGCTCTTCTATCATTACATGAACGACAAAAGTCCAAAACTTGATATTTCAGATGAAATGATTGCAGAGAGAAGGGGCGGCTCTGGCAAGATGCCAGAGGATATGCCTTCTTGGATGGCTAAAACAATAATTAATATTGATAAATTTAGTAAGGTCATTGGTAATATTGTTTGCTGGATTACAATTCCTTTAATGCTTGGAATGGTTTACGAAGTATTAGCTCGTAAATTATTTTTAGCACCAACCATTTGGGCATATGACATGAGTAGATTTTTTTATGGTGCACTCTTCATGTTAGGAGCTGGTTATGCTTTGTCAAAAGGCGTTCATATAAGAGCAGATTTTTTATACAGNAATTTTAAAACCAAAACTCAAGGAACAATTGATTTTTGGCTTTATTTATTATTTTATTTTCCAGGTTTAATTGTGTTTCTCTATATGACTACTGGATTTGTTCAAGAGTCNATAATGAGAAATGAACGTGGCATGGATACAACNTGGATGCCAATTATGTGGCCCATTAAATCATGTCTTTGGTTTGGTATTGTATTTTTATTAGTACAAGGAGTTTCAGAAATTTTAAAAAGTTATTACGCAGCTACCAAAGGTAAGTGGCCTGGAGAAGAATGATTTCACATTTAATTGATCCAGCTATTTTAGGTTTCGTATTAATTGGAGTAATGCTATTTGCCATATTTATTGGATTTCCAATTTCATTCACTTTAATTTTTTTAGGTTTCGTTTTTGGATACTTGGGTTTTGGAAAATTAGTCTTTTATTTAATGACACTTCAATTTTCCATGGTTATGACAGAGCAAACCTTAGCCGCCGTCCCCTTGTTTGTTTTCATGGGTATAATGATGGAACAAGCAGGTTTAATGGAAAGACTTTTTTCAGCATTTCAAATGATGCTAGCAAGAGTGAAAGGTTCATTATATTATGCTGTATTATTTGTTTCGGTAATTTTTGCAGCAGCAACAGGTATTGTTGGAGCTTCAGTTACAATATTAGGTATTATGGCTGCAAAATCTATGAACAGATCTGGTTATGACGTTAAGTTAGCAGCAGGTACAATAACAGCTGGTGGAACTCTAGGAATATTAATTCCACCAAGTATTATGCTAGTTGTAATGGGTCCAATAATGGAAATACCTGTGACAGATCTTTTTGCTGCAGCGATTGTACCAGGAATTTTATTAGCTTGTTTATACGCAGCTTACACAACACTTAGATGTTTTTTAAATCCAAAACTGGGACCTCCCATTCCAGAAGAATTAAGAACTACAGATTTAAAAAAACTTTGGCTAGAGTTTTTTTTAGGCTTAGTCCCACCTGCTGCTTTAGTTTTCGCAGCCTTAGGAAGTATTTTGTTTGGTTTTGCCACTCCTACAGAGGCTGCCGGATGTGGTGCTGGCGGTGCTCTATTACTATCTTTAGCATATAAAAAACTTACATTTAAAAAACTTCAAGATGCATTAGTTAAAACTTTAGAAATTTCTGCTTTAATTATGGTGCTTGTTGCTGCTTCTAATTTTTTTGGAGCTGTATTCGCTAGATTGGGAACACCTATGGTACTTACTGATTTTTTACTGTCACTTGAGATGAATAAGTATCTGATTTTAGGAATGATAATGGTTATGATTTTTTTACTTGGCTGGCCTTTAGAATGGGTTCCAATTGTAATGATTGTTGTTCCAATAATTTTACCGCTAGTTGAGGCTTTAGAATTTAATTTAACTTGGTTTGCTATTTTAGTTGCAGTCAATCTTCAAACCGCCTGGCTTTCACCACCTGTTGCCTTGTCTGCATATTTTTTAAAAGGTGTAGTTCCAAGTTGGGATCTAAAAGATATTTACTTAGGTATGATGCAATTTATGGTCATACAAGTAATCGGTTTAGTTATTATAATATTATATCCTAAGATTGTCCTCTGGTTACCTACACTCCTATATGGACAGTAATTTATATTGGTTTAATATATCTCTGTGATTCCAGTAAAAGATAAATATCAACTTAGAAATTGGGAACTTGTATCAGTAAATCCAAATAATAGAGATTGGAATTGGTTTGATTTCTTTAACTTTTGGGCTGTATCAATTCAAAGTATTATTGGGTTTTCATTAATTGCATCTTTATATCTTTTATATGATTTGAACAGTTTAGTTGTATTAAGTGGCACTTTATTTGCAGGCCTAATAGTATTTTTTTTATCAAATTTAATAGGAAGCATCTCACAAAGCAGTGGCTTACCATTTCCGGTAATTCTTAGACTTTCAATGGGCTTTAGTGGTGCAAGATATCTTGGATTGATAAGAGCATTGATTGGAATATTTATGTTTGGAGTTCAAACATTTTTTATTTCAAAATCTTTAGGATATATTTTTAGGATTATTTTATTCAAAATAGATAGCCAATTGCTAAATCATGAAATTTTATTAATTTTTTTCTTTGGTTTAAACGCAATTGATTTTTTATCTTTAATACTTTGTTTAATTACACAATTTATTCTTTTTACTAAAAGAGCTGGTTTTAATAAAAATTTTATTAAATTTTCATCAATAACTATTTATCTTGGACTTATAATATTTCTAATAATTATTATTTCTGAAAACTACGTTGCATTAATCAGCTCTCTAATATTGAGTACAAATATTGAAAATTTTATTTCTAGAAATAATATTTTTCCGTTTATGTCAGTTGTAGGAACAATGTTTGCTTATTTTTCAATTCTTTTATTAAATTTTGGAGATTTTGCACGCTACGCTAAAAACAAGAGCGAAATGAATAAAGGTAATTTTTCTTTGCTATTAAATTTGGTAATATTTTCTGCTCTAGCTTTATTAATTTGTTTGGGATCTGATATTATTCTTGCACAAAAATCTATTTCAGTTGAGAGGTTGTTAACAAATCCAAATGATATAATTGGTAAAATAAACAACAATTATCTTACAATAATATCTTTGATGTTTATTCTAATTTCCTCAGTTTCCTCAAACCTCATTGCTAATTATATACCTTCTCAAAATACTTTGATTAATTTTTTACCTAATTCTTTAAATTTAAAAAGTTCTGGAGCTGTAATTATTTTATTAGCATTATTTGTATCTTTTTTTTGGCTATCAATATTTAGCCAAGGACTATCTTTAAGTGTATTTGATACACTGGCATCTTTCTTGGGTCCAATATTTGGTGTCATTGTTGCAGATTTTTACATTGTTCAGAATAAAAAAATTAATCATAAGGAATTATTTTATCCTGAAGAAACAACTATATATATCTATAACAGTGGCTGGAATTTAAAGGCATTATATTCTGTTATAATCGGTTTTATTTTCTCTGCAGCGACTATCTGGAATNTAAACTTATTAAGCCTACAATCTTTTGGATGGCTAATAGGAGCGTTAGTATCTTATATTTTATATCTGCTTCTTAAAAAATAATGCACGATTTTGATTTAAATAAAAAAACTGCAATTATTACTGGAGGAGCACAAGGCTTTGGATTAGATATTGCGAAAAGATTTATTAACTCTGGTTGCAAAGTTCGAATTTGGGACATAGATGAAACAGAATTAAAAAAAGCTTCTAATGAAATCAATAGCGATAAGTTAAATTATGACGTTGTTGATGTTTCAAATTTTACTCAAGTAAAAAATACAGCAGGGAAAATTGCTGAAAATTCAAATATTGATATTCTTATTAATAGTGCAGGAATTACTGGTCCAACAGCAGAGTTATGGAACTATGAAATTAATGAATGGTTAAAAATAATTGAAATTAATTTACATGGAACTTTCTATTGTTGCAAAGCAGTTATTCCATATATGATTAAAAATAATTATGGTAGAATTGTAAACATTGCATCCGTCTCTGGAAAAGATGGTAATGCTAATGCGAGTGCTTATAGCTCTTCAAAAGCTGGAGTAATTGGTTTAACAAAATCTTTAGGAAAAGAACTGGCTTTGAATAATATAGCTGTAAATGCTGTTACACCCGCTGGAGCAAACACAAGAATTTTAAACCAAATGTCNAAAGAACATGTTCAAAGAATGCTTTCAAAAGTTCCAAAAGGCAGGTTTTTAGAAGTTCATGAGTTAACATCAATGGTTTGCTGGNTATCATCTGAGGAAAACTCTTTTTCAACAGCTGCGGTNTTTGATATTAGTGGTGGAAGATCTACTTACTAGGTTTAGATAAAGGCACTATAACGTTGTCTATTTTAGCTACTTTCAAATCTTTTGAAATTACCGGAGATAATATGATGATTGACCAATAAATTAAGAGGCTAAATATTGCAAATGTTTTCATAGTCAGGATGTATCAATTAATTTTGAATAATGAATGTTCAAATATTGACAATTTTTTGACTTTTTAAAAAAATATTGAAATCGAAAATTTCTAGTTTATAGCAAAGACGTGCTCAAAATTTTTTTAAAAATCTTATTGTATTTATTTTTTTCGATTAGTCTGGTTTATGCTGAAAATATTAATGTATTTAATTTTACTGAGGACGAAATTCAATCTTTAGAGGTTAGAAAAGTTAGAGGAGCTGATAATAAAACTGAATATTCTCTTGGCTCGAATGAAAATGGAAACTATCTTAAGGCAGTTGCTGATAATGCGGCCTCAGGACTTGGAAAAAAGTTAACTATCAATCTTAATTCTACACCTTTTATAAATATTACATGGAAAGTTGAGAAAGATTTAAAAGGAATAAATGAGAAAAGTAAAAAAGGACATGATTATGCTGCAAGGCTGTTTGTAATTAAAAAAACTGGCGCTACTGCATTATCAAATAGAGCAATTAATTACGTTTTTTCAAGTAATAATAGTATTGGTGACAACTGGCCGAGCCCTTACACTAAAAAATCAATTGATAACGTTTTATCAACGACTAATGAAAATTTTAATGAATGGGTTACTGTAAAAGCTAATGTTAAAAAGGATTTTAAAAAATTCCATGATTTAGACGTAAATGAGTTAGATGGAATTGCAATTATGGCTGATACAGATAATTCAAAAAGTAAATCAATAAGCTATTACCAAAATATATATTTTTCAGCGAATTAATTTAAAATTTACTTTTAGTTTAAGGAAATAACTTAATAACGATAACAATACAGCTACAACAACATCTTCAATAAGTGTTGCGGTTAGATAACCAAAATTCCACAAAATTACACTTATTAACCAAATAAGATAAATTTTCATATTGTTAATGATTAGTATTAAAAAAAAAAATTTTTGGTATGATTCATTAATGTCAAAACAATTTGTATATAAAGTTAAAATTTATTATGAAGATACAGATGCAGGTGGTGTAGTTTATTACGCAAACTATTTAAAATATTTAGAGAGAGCTCGATCTGAAGCCATATATTCTTTAGGATTAACAAATACCAAACTACAAAAAGATCATGGATCATTAATAATCGTAAAGTCTTGTAATATTGAATACAAAAAACCTGCAAAATTTGAGGATGAACTTGAAATAATATCCTCGATATTATCAAAAACTAAAACCTCTTTTACAATGCTACAGATAATAAAAAAAAATGAAGAAATAATATCTGAAGCTCAAATTAAACTGGTAACCGTTAATCAAAATGGAAAACCAGTTAAATTGCCAGAAATATTAGATAGTTTATTGAATTAAATTAATTTTAATATTTTCTTAAACAACAAAACCATTTTTTTTTCATTTATTCTTCCAGTATTAACATTTCTTGGACTTGGATGGTAACAACCAACTAATAATATTTCATTTGGTAGTCTATAAACTTTGTTATGTTTAAATTGAATATTTTCTTTAAAACCATAATTTGATTTGTAAAAATATTTGCAAGCATCAAAAGCTATTTTTCCAAGTGCAACAATTACTTTTAAATTTTTAAGATGTGTAATTTCTTGATCAAAATAGTTAAAACATCGATCAAGCTCATCTTTTAGAGGCTTATCCTCAGGAGGAACGCATTTAAGTGCAGTTGTGATAAACGCATCAGTTAATTTTAACCCATCATTAATATAATCAGAACTTGGTTTATTTGAAATTTTTACTTTGTGAAGACATTTGTATAAAAATTCAGACGATTTGTCTCCAGTAAAGACTCTTCCAGTCCTGTTACCCCCATGTGCAGCTGGCGCTAATCCAACAAATAATATTTTTCCATTTATATCACCAAAACCTGTAATTGGTTTTCCCCAGTAAGTTTCGTTTATAAATTGTTTTCGTTTTTCTAATGCAATTTTTCTTCTAAACCCAACTAACCTTTTGCATTTAATACAATTAGTAATACTATTATTAAGCTTATTAATATTTTTACTCATTTTATGAAAAAATTTAATTACTTATTCGTCATTATTATATCTTTAATTTTTTCAAACAAAGCTTTTTCTAATAGTGAAATTTTGAAATCGCTGGAGGAAGGCGGAAAAATTATATTTATTCGACATGCACTTGCTCCTGGAGGGGGAGATCCTGAAAATTTTGATATTGATGACTGTTCTACACAAAGAAATTTAAACACTGATGGTATTGCTCAATCTAAATTAATTGGTAAATTTTTTATTAAAAATAAAATTAAAATCGATAAAATTTTATCCAGTGAATGGTGTAGATGCAAAGATACTGCTAAATATGCATTTAAAAATTATGATACTCTAAGTGCGCTTAATTCTTTTTATTCTGCAAAATTTAAAAAAAATGAGAAAAAGCAAATTAAAGAGCTTAAAAACTTTATAAAAAATTGGAAAAGTGAAAAAAATTTAGTATTGATTACACATTACGTTGTAATTTCATCCATGTTAAACATAGGTGTTGGCTCAGGAGAAATAGTTATTTCAAATAAAAATTTGAAGATAATTGGATCTATTGAGACAATGTAAAATCTATTGAAAGGTTAGACTGTGTCATCAAAAAAAGCTCTAAAACAAGCCCAGAAGCAAAAATACGCAAGATTTAAAAATAATATTTCTACAAATTCGAATGACCCTTTTAAAAAAAAGTTTACAGAAAATAAAAAACAAAAGTTTTTGAAAAAAAATTAATTTTTATCTTTTTCAGCATAGTACAGAGCTATTGCAAAAACTGCAGTCCAAATCATACCCAAAATAGCTTTTGGACTAGTTTCTGCGCTCCATATATCTAAGACAAACATTCCAATAATTATTCCAATAACATAAATGATAATTGCTAAATTAGTTTTACTCATTAATTAATTTACCTTTTTAATATATGAAATAATTTTTTTACTAAAGACTTCTTACAATTAAGATAGTTAAATTTCATTTTTGTTATAAAAAAACATATTTATAAATATTTTTGCTTACTTTTATACCATTATTCTGATTGGACAAATTGTTTCAATAATATATAAAACTGCATAATTTAACTGGGGCGATGGCGGAATTGGTAGACGCGCTGGTCTTAGGAACCAGTCGAGCAATCGGTGAAGGTTCGAGTCCTTTTCGCCCTACCATTTAAAATTATGAAAGTAACAGTAGAAAATAAAAAAGGTTTACAGAAAGATCTAAAAGTCTTCATCGATAAAAAAACTATCTCTGGATATATGGATGAAAAATACGACGAAATTAGAAAAGACGTGGTTCTTAAAGGATTTAGACCTGGAAAAGTTCCAACAGAAATTCTTAAAAGACAGTTTGGCAAAGCTGTTTATGGAGAAGTTATTGATAAAGTTTTAAAAGATACAACTACCAAAGCTCTTGAAGAGAATAAAATTAAACCAGCTGGACAGCCTAAAATTGATTTAAAATCTTTTGGTGAAGGAAAAGACCTAGAATATATAATTACTGTAACAGAATT
>JGI24820J26691_1000425_pt1 | contig 12634 bp, 15 predicted proteins | sample METZYME_5_50m_FD_26691 | JGI IMG/M metagenome (IMG submission 26691) | reverse complement strand
ATCTCTTTTTCTGTGAAAATGAAATTAGAAATTTCCTCAATCTGTTCTGTGCTTTCTGAGAGTTTTCCAGATTCATCAATACATCCAATTATTAATTTTGCAATTTGGATTTCTTTTTCATTTAAGTGAAAATCATCTAACTGTTTAATTAAAGATTCTCTCAGATTAACTTTGGATTCAATATCAAAACTGAAATCAGAATGATTAAAATTATGATCGACAATGCTTGTTTCATTTTTTTCTAAAAATGGATTCTCTATTATTTCTTTATCAATTTTTTTAACTAATTCAAATCTTGAGAGTTGAAGCAAATCGATTGATTTTTTCAAAGACGATGTAAGTTTTATGCTTTGTTTCTGTTTTAAATTTTTTGAAAGAGTTATGCTCATCTACGAATACATATCTCCGAGGTAGACTTTTTTTACTAAACTATTACTTATAAGATTTTCCTTATCACCTTCAGCAATTAATTCACCGTTATTTATAATTGCTGCTTTGTTGCATATTTCTAAAGTTTCTCTAACGTTATGATCTGTGATTAGGATTCCTATATTCTTTTTTGACAATTTAACTAAAACATTCTTAATGTCCTCAATCGCAATAGGATCAATGCCTGCAAAGGGTTCATCCAAAAGGATNATTTTTGGTTCAGAAGCAAGAGTTCTTGCAATCTCAACCTTTCTTCTTTGACCACCAGATAACTGTCTNCCTTTCAAATCCAATATATCGGCCAGATCAAATTCTTCAATTGATTTATCAATAAATTTTTTGATATCTGCTTTATCTTTAAATGAAAGCTCAGCAAGACCGTATAAATTATCTTTAACAGTCAGATTAAGAAATATTGATGGCTCTTGAGGCAAATATTTTAAACCAAGATTTGATCTTAAGTGCATTGGCATTCTGGTTAAATCGTTCTTCTCAAGAATTACACTGCCTTTATCAGCATGAATAAGACCTGCAATTATGTAAAAGGAAGATGTCTTTCCAGCTCCATTTGGNCCCAATAAACCAAAAATTTCTCCAAAATTTACTTTAAAAGATATATCTGAAATGATTTTTTTTTCTTTAATTGATTTAGATATATTAGTAACTTCTAACATTTTATTCACTCGACATTATTTTGCCTGACATAGGATTAAAAATAATTAAATTTGATCTNATTGAGAGATTNTCAAANTTAATAGATGCATTACCTATCAAATGAACCTTTTCATTACTATAAAAAATTATCTTTTCTGCCTCACCATTAAAATTATTATCATTTTTGTTTGATCTAATTGAANTGGGATCACCTAAGATTGAAATCAATTCTTTTTTATTGTCATACACTGCAGAGTTAGCAGAAATGACAACATAATTAGAATTTATATTAACGTTTGAGAGAAAGCTTACATTTTTTGATTTATTTGAGAACTCAACTTTGTCAGATTTTATTTCTACATGATCAATGAAACCGACTGAATTTANATCAAACGTTAATAGAAATAAATAAAATAATATTAAGTATTTTTTTTTCAATTAAAGTATCCTTGCCTCAACTAAATCNTGCATTGATAAAACACCAATATATTTATTTTTTTCAAGGACAACCAAAGTGAAGATTTTATTTTCTTCCATTATCTTTGCAGCATCTACAGCAAGCGCCTCTGATTCAATAGTTTTAAAACTTTTTGTCATTACATCTTTGATTTTTGTTGTTTGTATATTTATTTTCTTATTAATACATCTCCTTAAATCACCATCTGTAAAAATTCCAACTATTTTTGATTTTTCAGTAACTAAAGTGATGCCAAGATTTTTTTTAGTTATCTCAATTAATGCTTTATCAAGGATTGTATTGAGATTCACTTTAGGCACTTTATTACCTTTATGCATAAGATCTTGAACTTGTGTGATAAGTTTTTTTCCTAACTTTCCTGCAGGATGAGATGATGCAAAATCTTTTTTTGTAAAGCCCTTTGCTTCTAATAGAGCAATTGCTAAAGCATCACCAAAAGCTAAAGCATTTGTTGTAGAAGTTGTAGGTGCCAAATCAAGAGGGCAGGCCTCTTTCTTAGATTTTATTTGAATCTGGATATCAGCAAACTTTGCTATAGTAGATTTATTATTTCCAGATAATGCAACTATTTCTTTAGCATGTCTTTTTAATGAAGATAGTATATTTATAATCTCTTCTGTTTCACCTGAATTCGAAATTAACATAACGATATCTTTCTTATTTATTATTCCCATGTCTCCATGAGCCGCTTCAGTAGGATGAATAAAGATTGAAGGAGTACCTGTACTAGAAAGGGTCGCAGATATTTTTCGAGCAATATGACCTGATTTACCAACTCCCATTATAATAAATTTGCCACTAGAACTTATGACTTTATCGCAGAGAACTTCAAAAGATTTATCTAGTTGATCTGATATTGATTTAATTGAGTCTGACTCAATTTTTAAAGTCCTTTTAGCTGATGCTATGTAGTTATATTTTTTCATATTAAATTAAAAAATTTATCATAACGCTAATGTTATAATAGACTAATGTTGCATTCACATAAAAACTATTTATTTGTTTTTTTATTAATCTTAACCAGTCTTCCGATTAAATCAGAGCAGAATCCCTTTCTTTTTATTGATAATAATGCTCAAGATATGGTGAAGGTTTTAACAAATGAATCGTCTTTATTTGATACGAATAGAAAATTATATGAACAGAAAATTAAAGACATATTTGAGCCAATGATTGATTTTAGAAGGGTTGCTGCAAGCGTTATGGGCAAAAAATATTATTTAATGGCCTCTCAAGAGCAAAGAAATGAATTTATTTTAATATTTAAAGATTCATTGTTAGAAACTTATGCTGAAACTCTCGCGCAATGGGGAGAATCAACAATTTCTACTGATTTTCCAAAAGATGATTTTTTATCCAAAAAATTTGAAAATTATGAAAAGAATATTGAGGTTAAACAAACCTTAGATACTGGCACAAGCAAATATCCAATATCATATAAGTTGAGAAAAAGTGATAACGGTTGGAAAATTGTTAACATCATTATAAATGGTGTAAATCTAGGACTTACCTTCAGAAATCAATTTCAAGCATTAGCAGTTTCACAAAATGAAAATATTGAAGCTACTTTACTAAACTGGGTCTCTGATGCAGGTGATGCTGGTATTTCATAAAATGAAAGAAACTATTAATAAGATAATCACTGAAAATATTCCTGATGCAAAATGTATTTTTGAAGGAGATTCATGTAATTTAAGATTAATTGTTATCTCCAATACATTTATAAACATGTCATTAATAAATCAACATAAAACAGTTATGAAGCTTCTGGAAAATAAGTTTGAATCTGGTGAATTACATGCATTAAGTTTAGAGACAAAGATTTTCTGAGATGGAAAAATTATTAATTAAAGGAGGAAATTCACTCTCTGGAAAAATTACTTGTTCAGGTGCAAAAAATGCAGCACTACCAATGATAGCTTCTACGATTCTTTCCGATGAAGAAGTAACTTTAACAAATCTTCCATATCTTCAAGATATTACAACTATGTTCGAACTATTAGGATCAATGGGTGCTGACATTTTATTAAATGAAAATATGAATTTCACAATTAAATCAAATAATCTTAAAGATATTGAAGCAAGATATGAACTAGTTAAGACGATGAGAGCTTCAATTTTGGTTTTGGGACCTTTGGTTGCTAAATATGGAAAAGCTAGAATAGCTCTTCCTGGAGGCTGTGCCATTGGATCAAGGCCAGTTAATTATCATCTTGATTCTCTTGAGCAAATGGGAGCTAAGATAATTTTAAAAAATGGTTATATTGAAGCATCTGCAAAAAAATTAAAGGGCGCGAATATTAGATTTGATGGAGTGACAGTTACGGGCACTGAAAATTTAATGATGGCTGCCACCCTTGCTGAGGGCGAAACAATTTTAACAAATGTAGCTAGAGAACCGGAAGTTGCAGATTTAGCAGAAATGTTAAATTCAATGGGTGCAAAAATTGATGGAGCAGGCTCTGAGAAAATCAGGATTCAAGGTGTTGAAAAGCTAAATGGAACCGTCTTTAAAATTCCTGCCGACAGAATAGAGGCTGGAACATATCTGGCAGCTGCAGCTGTAACCAATGGAGATATAAAAATTGATGGCATTAACCCTAACAGATTAATGAAAGTCATTGAAAAATTAAAAAACTCTGGCGCAAATATTGATTTTGATGAAGACTCAATTAGTTTTCAAATGAAAAATGATGTCCCAGATCCTGTAGACATTACTACCGCTCCTTTTCCTGAATTTCCCACTGATATGCAAGCACAATTTTCTGTAATTAATGCAATTTCAAGTGGTACCGCAAATATTTATGAAACTATTTTTGAAAATAGGTTTATGCACATTCTTGAGTTGAATAGAATGGGTTGTGATATTTCTGTAAACGGCAATCACGCGATAATTAAAGGAGTAAAATCTCTATACGGTGCTGAAGTTATGGCAACTGACTTAAGAGCTTCTGCTAGCTTAATACTTGCTGGTTTATGCGCCAAAGGAGAAACAGTCGTTGATAGAATTTATCACATAGACCGTGGATACGAGAGAATTGAAGAAAAGTTAAGTTATTTAGGAGCAAATATTGTAAGACTGCCTAGTTAGATCCAGTATTTGAAGACTTAAAATTAATTGATATTAATTCATTTTTTTGGTTGACGAGCTCCATATTTAAATCTTCTCCAAGCGTGGCAAACTTCAAAGAACTTATTAAATTGTTCCAACTAGCATCTTTATTATTTATGCTAACAATAACATCATTTATTTTTATACCTTCTTCATACAAAGGTCCTTTATTTTGCATTTCAACAATTTTTAATCCATTAATAAATATGCCATTTTTTTTTAGTTTGACTCTAGCAACTCTAAAATTTCCTATCCAAAGACTTTTAACTTTTCCAAATCTGATTAACTGCGAGGAAATTTGAACAACTAAGTTTGATGGAATTGCAAATCCTATACCTTGATATGCTCCAGTTCTTGAAAAAATTTTTGAGTTAATACCAATCAAATTTCCATTAGCATTAATCAATGCGCCTCCTGAGTTTCCTGGATTAATTGCAGCATCAGTCTGTATCAATTGAAGATAAGGATTACCATAATCTCTTCCTGTAGCGCTTATAATTCCATTAGATACTGAAATCCCAATTCCGTAGGGATTTCCAATTGCAAGAACTTCATCACCTATTCTTAATTCATCTGAATTTGCAAAATTAATGGGTACTAATTTTTCATCTGGTATTATCTTTAATATTGCAATATCTGTGTTTTGATCTACACCAATGATACTCGCTGGAAAGTTTTTACCATTATTCAATCTCACGTATATTTCTTCTCCTGAAATAATGTGTAAGTTAGTAACAATATATCCATCTTCGGAAAAAATTACGCCTGATCCAATACCATTTCTATTATTTGCAAATGATTTACTTTGATTTGAAATAACGGTTACTACAGAAGGTATTGATTTTTCAGATGCTGACACCAATTTGTTTTTATCATCTGATATAAAGTACCATGTGCCTGCAAATGTTATTAAAATTAATAGTAAATAATTTATAAAATTAGTTTGAAAAGATTTCATAATGTCTAACGCTAAAAATATCATTGATAACCTAAAAAACCAAGGAGCAAATCCTGATAAGTCTCAAATAAATCTTATTAATGAGTTATGTAATTTAAATATCCGAAGGAAATTCCCGTTTTATAAGCTGTTATTTAATGATGGACCCTCAGGTATATACATATGGGGCGATGTTGGAAGAGGAAAAACCTTGGTAACAAAAGCTTATCTTGATGAACTAAATCGAGATGATATAAAAAGTTTTCACTATATTGACTTGATGAGCTTTATCCATGAAGAGCTAAATATAAATTCTGGTATAAAAAATCCCCTCTTAAAAGTATCCAAAAGCTTAACTAAAAATATCAGCATAATATTTATCGATGAATTTCAAGTTGAGGATGTTGCTGATGCAATGATTATTGGAGATTTGCTAAAACTTATTTCAAAGCAAGGGACAAAAATAATATTAACTTCAAATGCACATCCTAATGATTTATATAAAGATGGACTTCAGAGGCAAAAATTTTTAGCTTCAATCCAAATTTTTTTAAAAGATATAAATATTCAAAAGCTTGAGGGTGGAGTTGATTATAGAACAAGGAATATTATCAAGTTTGATAATTCAAACAGTAAAGAGACTATCTCAAATAAAAAAATATTTACATTTATCAAAGATAACTTTGGAATAGATCAACAAAAATCGAATCAAATTATTATTAATGATAGAAAATTTGGTTGCAAACTGATTTCTAACAATATTCTCTGGATCGAATTTATTGATTTTTTTAAAGAGCCAACCGCATCGAAAGATTACATATACATTTCAGAAAAATTCGATTGGATATTTATAAGTAACTTTGAAGAGATTGATGATGATTCCATTGATATGATTAGAAGATTTATTTCATTCATAGATATAACCTATAGAAATAATTCAAAGATTAAATTTTTTTTTAATGGCATTGATATCGAAAACATTTATACAGGCTCAAAGATTGATAATCTATGGGTAAGATGCAGTAGCAGACTTTCTGAAATGGAGACAAAAGAATATCTTATGAATAATCAACTCAAATCAAAAAATAAAAATTAATATAAATATTGCTATATTTAGCTCTAAACATTAATATTCGCTACTCAAATTAAATGATTATGAAGACATATTCACAAAAAAAAGAAAATGTAGAGAGAAACTGGTTTGTCGTAGATGCTACAGACAGAATTTTAGGAAGAGTTGCTACAAAAATTGCTGATAGAATTAGAGGCAAAGATAAACCAACATTTACACCTCATACAGATGGAGGTGACTATGTGATTGTAGTTAATGCTGAAAAAATAAAAGTTACAGGTTCTAAATTTGATAAAAAAATGTATTATCGTCACTCTTTATATCCAGGTGGTTTGAAATCACAAAGTTTTAAAGAATTAAATGAAAAAAATCCTGAAAGAATTATCGAAGAGGCAGTAAAAGGTATGCTTCCTAAAAATAAACTTGGAAAATCTATTATAAAAAAATTAAAAGTCTTTCAAGGACCAAATCATAGTCATGAATCACAAAAACCAATTGAGTGGAATCCATCCTAATGAGTAGTGAAATATTTTATGCAACTGGACGAAGAAAAACTTCATCAGCAAGAGTATATTTAAAAAAAGGTAAGGGCAATATATCCGTTAATGATAGAACGCTTAATGAATATTTCGGTAGGAAAGTTGCCCAGATGCTTGTAATGCAACCTTTAGAGCTGCTTGATCTTTCCGAGAAAATTGATGTAAATGTAAAGGTTAAAGGTGGAGGAAGTTTTGGACAGGCAGGTGCAATAAGACATGGTATATCCAGAGCTCTTACATCCTATGACGAAGAATTTAGACCGCAATTAAAAAAAGCTGGACTTCTTACTAGAGATCCCAGAAGAGTTGAAAGAAAGAAGCCTGGTTTGGTTAAAGCAAGAAAAAGCAAACAATTCTCGAAAAGATAATTTTAACAATATAGTTTCACTTATTTTCAATTATAAGTGAATTTTATATTACATAATTATGATATAATTTTTAGCGTTATTTGAGTAGCACACACCCTAAATGCAAGATAAAGATAAAACTAGAAGGAAAGTATTAATTGGTTTGACTAGTGCTGTTGGTTTGTCTGGTTTGCCTTTTGCAGCAACACCATTTATTGCTGCGTGGAATCCTAGCGCAAAAGCAAAGGCAGCCGGTGCTGCAGTTAAATTAGATGTATCAAAGATGCAATATGGACAACAAATACAAGTTTCATGGAGAAAACAACCTGTTTTTATTGTTAGACATACAAAGGATAGTATTGCTAGTTTGGATTTAGTTCTACCAAAATTAGCTGATCCAAATTCTGATCAAATTGAGGAGCCATACAAAGGACTTAATGCATCCAGATCTAAAAGTCCTGAGTATTCAGTTTTCTCTGGAGTATGTACACATTTAGGTTGCGCTCCAAAATATTTTCCTGAGGTTGAACCCAAGCCATGGGATGCTACTTGGAATGGAGGATTTTTTTGTCCATGTCACGGATCAATGTTTGATATTGTTGGCAGGGTATTTAAAGGTGTACCTGCATCAACTAATCTTATTGTTCCTCCACACATGTTTGAAGGAAGTATATTAACTATTGGAGAAGATAAGGAGTTATAAATGACTGAAATAGCTAGCAAATTATTTACTTGGGTAAATACGAGACTTCCAATAGTTAACACTTTTGAGAGACATCTCTCGAAACATCCAGTTCCATCAAAAGTTAACTTTTGGTATCTATTTGGAGCTCTGGCCGCAGTAACACTTATTATTCAGATAGTTACCGGAATTTGGTTAATAATGCCTTACTCAAATACTGAGGAACAAGCTTTTTCTTCAATAGAATATATTATGAGAGATGTGGACTATGGTTGGGTGATCAGGTATATGCACACAACTGGAGCATCTTTGTTTTTTGCTGTTGTGTATCTTCATATGTTTAGAGGACTCTTATATGGGTCATACCAAAAACCAAAAGAATTAGTTTGGATTTTTGGATGTACTATTTACTTAGCTATGATGGCAGAGGGTTTTTTAGGTTATGTTCTTCCTTATGGCCAGATGTCTTATTGGGGAGCACAAGTAATAATCTCATTGTTTGGAGCAATTCCATACATTGGAGAATCTTTAGAATTATGGGTTAGGGGAGATTATTATATCTCTGGTATAACAGTTTCAAGATTCTTCGCTCTTCATGTCGTTGCACTTCCCTTAGTTTTAATCGCCCTTGTTTTTCTTCATTTGGTTGCTCTTCACGAAGTTGGTGCTGGTAATCCTGAAGGTGTTGATATAGAAGAGTATCTTGATGAAGATGGAGTGCCTCTTGATAGTGTTCCATTTTTTCCATATAAGGTATTAAATGCTTTGGTAGCGATTGGGGTTTTTATGACAGTATTTTCAATAATAATGTTCTTTTTTCCTGAAGGCGGTGGATATTTTATTGAAATGGCTAATTTTGAAGAAGCTAATCCTTTAGTTACTCCTGATCATATAGCGCCTGTATGGTACTACGCGCCATTTTATACAATGCTAAGAGCAATCCCAGACCCGCTTGGTGGACTNATTGTTATGGCAGCCGGAGTTGCAATATTCTTTGTAGTACCTTGGTTGGATAGAAGCAAAGTTGCATCAATTAGGTATAAAGGAATTTACAGTAAGATCGCAATAACTATGTTTGGTGTTAGTTTTTTAACACTTGGATATTTGGGCACAGTTGGAGTAACAGAAGTTAGAAAGACCATGAGTTTAGTATGCACAATAATTTATTTTGCATATTTTTTATTAATGCCAATATATACAAAGTATGAAACAACGAAGGAAGTGCCAAAGAGATTATGATAGCCATAGAATCGGTGTTTAAAATTATTTTCAAAGGAATCATTTCAGTTGTTTTATTATTTTCTTTTAGTGAAATTTTTGCAGCAGAAGGTGGGCCTTGTAAGGATTATGGGGAATGCGATAAATTTAAATACTCATTGAATGATATAGAATCTCTTCAAAGCGGAGCATCTACATACATNAACTACTGTTATGGATGTCACTCACTTAAGTATTCAAGATGGGGAAGGGTTGCGAAAGACTTACAAATTCCAGAAGATATTTTTTTTGAAAATCTTGTTTTTGATAAATCTATTAAGCCAGGTGACTTAATGGTTGGTGCTATGCCAGAAGATTCTGTTAATTGGTTTGGAGTTCAGCCTCCAGATCTCACTTTAGTTTCAAGATATAAAGGCGATGATTGGATTTATTCATACTTGAGAGCATATTATGAGGACTCATCAAAGCAATATGGTGTAAATAATTTAGTTTATCCAGGAACCGCAATGCCTAATGTATTGATGTCACTTCAAGGAAATCAAAAGCTTGTGTGTAAAGAAATTCCGGTTATCGCACGAAATGGTGGGGAAAAAAGAGATGATTTAGGAAATACTATATTTGAAAAAAAATGTGGATTCCTTGAAGTCGAAGAGGGTACTGGAGCTCTTACCAAAGAAGAGTTTGATAAACTAATTTATGATCTTACAAATTTTTTAGTCTATGTTGGGGAGCCTATTAAGGCAACAAGAGAAAGGATTGGATGGTATGTTGTTTTTTACTTTTTAGTTTTTACAGCATTATCATCATTACTGTATCGAGAGTTTCATAAAGACTATAATAGAGAAGAGGCCTTTAAATGATATTATATTCAGATAGAAACGACCACTATAGCCAAAGAGTTAGAATTGTATTAGCTGAGAAAGATATTTCAGCAGAAATTAATGAAGCTAAGGCAGAAGAAACTCCAGATGATGTGCTTTCAATTAGCCCTTATCATAAACTTCCGATTCTTGTTGATAGAGATTTAGCTATTCACGACCCTTCTGTAATGATGGAATATTTGGATGAGAGATTTCCTCACCCTCCACTTTTGCCTGTTTATCCAGTAGCTAGAGCAAATTGCAGAACTCTTATGCTGAGAATAGATAGGGAATGGTGTCCTTTGATAGATACTCTCATTGAAGGCGAAAAAACTGAAAAAGAATTGATGAAAATTAGAGAAGAGCTGCTCCACGAAATCTCATCTATAGCACCAACATTTAAAGAATTTAAATTCTTTATGAGTGAAGAATTTACATTAGTGGATTGTTGTTTTGCTCCAATACTTTGGAGATTGCCTTCAGTTGGAATAAAACTCCCCGTAAATAGACACTTGAAACCTTTAATCGATTATCAAAATATGGTTTTTGAAAGACCTGGATTTTTAGATAGCCTATCTTCGATAGAAAGAGATCTTAAATCTAACTAGTAAAGTTTGAAGTAGAAACTTGCCATAAATTCAAATCACGATCCAAGCATCCATTCCTTTTTACTTTGTTATTTCCAGAATCAGGTAAAAGATTCTCTCTAAATAAGTTATTTTGATTAATCTTTTCAATAGTTAGAAAATCTCTAATTAAAGTATTCTCTACTTCATTTTTAATTAAAGAATCTTGTTTTTCTGAAATATTTTCGATCATCTTATTTGTAATTGGAATATAAGTATTTTCAAAATCTACTAATTTTTTTATATCATTTGCATCATGAAATATTTCACTTGAAGAAAACGTATCTGTGCTTAATGTGTAGCTCCTAAATATAGGCACGATTGTTTTTCCAATATCGTAATCAGTTATAAAATAAATACTACTTATGTCATTCCTAATTCTGGGTATGTGAGATATTTTTATATATTTATCTAATCTAACTAAATCTTTATATTTTTTTTCACTATCATCAACATTAAGGATTGTTTTAATTTGAGAATCAAAATCACCAAACTTAACTAAAGAGTACTCTTCTTTAGGGTATTTATTTTTTAAAAGGGACGCATAATTTTGGAAACCTTCAGAATAAACAACAAGTACTTTTTTGTAAGGACCTTTTTTATTTTCAAAAATATTTTTTTCTAAGACCTCTCTTTCTTCTTCAATCAAGCTTTTACAAAAATACTTCAATTTTGAATTCAATATATCGTCCTCTAAAAAATATGAGTCTTCATTATTAAAGTTGATTGAAAATATTGTTCCATCTTTTAATAATGATTGAATAATTATTTCTTTATTTTTATTACTTGTTTCAATATTTAAACTTAGATTAGGCTTCGCATAATCTTGATTTGGTGTCATTGAACAAGATGAAATAAAAAGAATTAAACTTGTTAAAATTAATGTTAAGCTAAATTTCATAAATTTATTGTCATAAAATGCTAAATTTTGTTTCTACACCTATTGGTAACTTAAATGATATATCACTTAGAGCAGTTGATGTTATTAGATCGTCTGATTATTTATATGCCGAAGATACCAGAAATATTAAAAAATTACTGAACTTTATAAATATAAACGCTAAATCTAAAAGCTTTCACGAACATAATGAACATAAAGTTTCTATTGAAATTATAAAAAAGTTAAAAAATGGAAAAATTGTCACTGTGGTATCAGATGCCGGAACTCCAGCTATATCCGATCCAGGTTACAAGCTTATTCAAATGTGTATAAAAGATAATATTAGATATACCTTAATACCAGGCTCATCTTCAGTAATTAGTGCTCTTGTTATGTCAGGCCTTCCAACAGATAAATTTTCTTTTTATGGATTTGTTCCAAGAAAAGCAAACGATCAAGATAAATTTTTTGAAATCTTATCCAATGATGATAAAACATCAATTTTTTTTGAGTCACCAAAAAGAATCGAAAAAACTCTTTTAAAAATGAAAAAATTTGTTGGGGAAGATAGAAATGTTTCATTGTGTAAAGAAATGACTAAAATTCATGAAAATGTTTTTAGAGGAAGAGTTTTTGAAATTTTAGAGCGTGTTAAAAATAAAAAAATTAATCTTAAAGGAGAATTAGTTGTAGTATTAGAAGGTCAAAATAAGCCAAAGCCATTTTCAAAAATCAATGAAAAAATAAAAAATGAATTCTTATCTAAGTTATCTGCATCTGATTCTGCAAAGTTAATTTCC
>JGI24820J26691_1000419_pt1 | contig 12689 bp, 8 predicted proteins | sample METZYME_5_50m_FD_26691 | JGI IMG/M metagenome (IMG submission 26691) | reverse complement strand
ATTGCTGTATCTCTTATTTTATCAATAGCATCCATAACTGTATTTAATGCAGTATCATAACCTAACGTATGAGTCGTACCATATAAATCGTTGTCAATAGTACCTGGAATGCCCACCACTGGAAAACCAAATTCTTTTTCTAATAACATAGCTCCAGTAAACGATCCATCACCGCCAATTACAATCAAACCATCAATTTCTGCCTTTTTTAAGTTTTCATAAGCTTGTTCTCTACCTGCTTTTGTTTTAAATTCCTCACATCTGGCTGAATATAGAAATGTACCACCTCTATTGATTATACCTCTTACACTTCTTGTATTTAAAATTTTAGTATTATTCTCAATAAGACCTGAAAATCCCCTCACAATTCCAATACACTTCTTATCATAATGTGCACAAGTTCTTACAACCGATCTAATTGCCGAATTCATTCCTGGTGAATCACCACCAGACGTTAAAACTCCAATAGTTTTCATATCAACACGCAAAATTACGTTATATTTTTAAATTGGGGTAAAATACTAAGAATCTAGTTCCACCCAAATGTTGCCGTTTTTATTCGATTTAACAGCCTTTTCAATAAATTCCATGCCTCTTACCCCCTCATGGATTGTGGGAAATTCGCCTTTTTCATTTTTTTCAAGTCTTATTGCCCTAGCCACTCCCCTATAAATGTTACCCATTGCATCAAAAATACCCTCAGGATGCCCTGCAGGTAATTTAGTCCCATCGAGTGATAGATTTGTATTATATGCATGCCCTGGTTTTAAAACTTGTAATGGTTTATCGCTTGTGTAGTGATAGAGATAATTAGGATTTTCTTGTTCCCATGCTAATGAGCCTTTAGATCCATAAACACTAATACTTAAACTATTTTCAAGTCCAGTCGCAATTTGAGTAGATCTAATTGTTCCTTTGCACCCATTTTCCATTCTAACCAAAACACTAACATCAATATCAAGTGGATTATCGTCATATAAATTATTTAAGTCAGCAAGTATTTTTTTTACTTTCATACCGCATACCAATTCAAGCATATTGAAAGCATGAGTACCTATATCGGCGAGACAAGAGCTTATACCACTAACCTCAGGGTTCAGCCTCCAAGTTGATTTTCTTTGATCCTTATCATGAATAATATCATTGATCCAACCTTGAAAATAGGTTGAATCAACTCTTTGAATTTCACCAATTACATCCTCAGAAATCATTTTAGTCATTTGTCTTACCATTGGATAACCAGTGTAGGTATGAGTAACTGCAAAAACCAAATTATTGGATTCCTTGATATCTCTTAACTCCAGAGCCTCATTTAATGTTATAGACAAAGGCTTTTCACATATTACATGAAAACCATTTTTGAGAAAGGTTTTTGCCATTGGAAAGTGTAAAAAATTGGGAGTTAAAATACATACTGCCTCAATTTTCTTTTCTAAATCAAGACCAGATTCAACTTTAGCCATTTCCTCATAATCATTATAGACTCTAGAAAGATCCAAGCCCAAATCAATAGCAGTAGCTTTATTTATTTCTTGATTTGAGCTAAACACACCACCAATAATTTGATAACGATCAAACATAACTGCAGCTACTTTGTGTAATACACCTATGAGTGAATCGTTACCTCCTCCTATGAAACCAAGTCGAATTTTTTTACTAGGCATTGTTATATCTAATTTTTTCTAATTTTTTTCTATTTAAGTACAGTATTCCGAAGAATAAAATTAATATTAGAGGGAAGTAAGTAATATTTCCAAGAGTAGCTTTTCCTGCTGCTATTTCCGCAAGATCCTGCGATAATCCCGAATCAATAGCAAGTTGTGTATTTTCATCAATCCATGACCCTATTACAGGTTGCCATATTCCAGTAGCAAACATACCCATCCCACCTACTAGCGACATACCTAAAGCACCTGTTTTAGGAAGATATTCAGAAACAAAACCAATCATGGTTGGCCAGAAATAACAAACACCAAAAGCAAATATTATCGCTACAAAGTATAAGGACGTACCGTCAACTACGGACATTAAGTAAATAGCTATTGTCGATACTATTGCAGACATGAAGAGAACTCCCACTGGATTTAGTTTATGAACAATTGGGCCCGCAAAATATCTTCCAACAGCCATTACGCCTGTAACCATTGCTAAAATTAGCATAGGGCTAGCTCCAGATTTGTCCAAAAGTGGGGCTAACCACTGTTGTGTTCCCAGTTCTGTTACTGCTGTCAATGTCATACAAGCCGCAATAAAAATAAATAAAGGGGTAAATAATGATTTTATATTTAAACCTGTATCGGTTTCAATATTTTCTGATTCAGGAAATAAAGATTTGTAAAACATGTAGCCATAAATCAATGTTGGAAGTATCATGGTAGCAATTTTCAACTGCCATCCCATAGACATTATATTTAATAATTCAACAGTAAGCGAACCTACAACGATACCACCTGGAAACCAAACATGAAATTTATTTAACATTGTCGTTCTGTTGTTTGAATACATATCAGCAATAAGGGGATTACAAGCTGCCTCAACAGATCCATTCGCAAAACCAATCAAAAATGATGAAATTAAAAGTGTTGTGAAACCATCCGCGTATATCGTCATAACTAAGCCAACCAAATGAGAAAGAAAAGCTGCAACTAATAATTTCTTTGGCCCAAAATAATTATATAAGAGTCCGCCGAAAATTGTTGCTACGGGAAAACCCCAAAATGCCATCAAATTAATCCAACCTAGTTCTTTATTATTCAACCCAAAATCTACACCTAGTTCAACAAGAATACCTGCCCTTATAGCAAATGTCATAGCGGTTACAGTGAGTGCAATACATGAAGCATTAAATAATGCCTTTTTTGAAATATTTATCTCCATTATTTTATTTGATTTAGTTGTTATTTCTAAAGATATAAATTATTTCTTTTTATTTTTTTTAATTTTTTGAATTAACTCAGAAAAAGAGTCGAATTCAACATCATATGAAATACCAATTCCTTGAGTATAACCAATCTCATCACCAAAAAACTGATACTCATTTTCTTTATTAAAAATTCTTGCTTTTAAGTTTCCCAAATCATTTAATAAGAATTCAATTTGAACGTCACCTAAAATTACATTTTCTTCTGTACCACTAACTGGAACACCAATTTTTCCATTAATTAAAATCCTGTCACTTATTTCACTTTGGAGTGAAAGGCCAATTCTATCTCTGTTCAATAAGCTAGATGATGAAAACCTATCCCCTTGTGAATAATTAACCCCAATATTCATTTTATCATCTGGATTAGTAAAAATCTCGTCGATTATTCCCGATGCCCTCTGAAAAAGATTATTAGTTATGGTTTGAGATGAAACTAATGAATTTGATCCTCCACTGGTAAAAAAACCTTGACTTATTAATGAAATTGCTTGAGTTTGCTTCTTTTCATAATCATTCAAATAATAATCTAATTCTGATTTAATTGAACCTCTAGTATTTGGAAAAATAATTTCAAACTTAGGTGTTTGTAAATTTGATAACTCACCTGACAATAATACATTTACATATGTTGGTATTTTTCTATTAAATGATGCATTTTGAATCAATGGTGCAGGGTTAGCTCCACCAGGTACCTCATAAATAGCCTCAGCATTTATTACACCCTTATATGGGTTTCCATCCCATATAATATTAGCACCTTTTTTTATTTCAAAAATTCTTTCAACAAATCCAAAATTTTTATAATGATATTTTCCGAAATCAGTAGTGAACTCACCTTTTATATTAAAATTTCCTGAATAATCAGAGTTGAATAAAAAGTCACCTTCACCCCTACCAGATAATTTTGAACCGCTGTCCTCATCAAAAATTATGTCCAATTCGGCGTTATTATTAACATTTAGATTGATAAAAACTTCTAGTCCCTGATTAGCATCAGAAATATTAATAGTATTATCATTAGAGGAAAATTTTAAATATGACAGGCTTCCTACTCCATCATCGTATTTGATTGGTATAGTAATTTTAGTATCAGTATTGGTTGATCCAGTAATGTTAATGTCTAAGTTTTTTCCAGGTCCATAGAACACTGCATTTCCATTAAACATCCCCAAACCAAAATAGATGTCATTATCATCAACTGTAGTATTGATTGCTAAAAGATTTTCAGAATCAATTTTGAAGTCCAAAAACCAATCTTTGAGCCTCTTATGGTTAATACTTCCTTCTAAAATACCAGTTGTATTTTTAAAAACGTCTTGTATTATGAAATTTTCCATCTTGATGGACATTTTATCAAGTTTAAATGAAGGATTTTCAGGAAATTTATATCTAACACCCAAGTATGGAACATCGAAGCTTGAGTCCATAGCTTTTATATACCCATCAAAATATGGTTCTTTGAAGGATCCAGTTACAGTAAATTTAGAATCAAAGTACCCCTCAAAATTTTGCAATACATTTTCACCGATNGCAGAGAAAGGCTTAATTTCGAAATTCTTAGAACTAACATTTAAAGTAATTGGATAATCTTCGCTGTCGATTCGAAAAGAGCCATCTGCATTAAAAATATTTGACCCATTCTTATTTATCTTTATATCTAAATCATACTTATCACGTAAAACAGAATTGTCAATCTTTACAAAAGCATCTCCTAACAAGTACCCATTAGCTGAGAAATCGTTAATTATAATTCCAGATTGACTTGTATAAAAATCACCCACTTTGTTTAGTACAATTTTTCCATTTATTAAGCCTTCATACAAAATATTTTTAGGCTTGGGGATTAGAGATGAAAAACCAACATTTTCAAAAATTGATTCGAAATCAAATTGATCTTTATTATTTAAATATCTAAACTCAATAACTTGATTTTCGGACCTNAACTTAGTTGATTTCAATTCTGTGTAGTTATTACTAACTACGAACTTATTTTTATCATNTGAAAATGACTCATCCAGTTCCCATTTGTTATTATTATAATCAAATGAGATTTTGGAAAAAGAAAATAATGATCTCTGGTTTTTATCGATTGTATGTCTAAAGTTGATATGGTTTGCACCATTTTTTGAATTAAAATTTATGTCAAAATCTGTATTATCGTCCTTTAGTGAGGTAATGATCATAAGATCTTTACCATCAAAAAAATTTGATTGGAAGTCACTAGATTTAAAATAACCTGTATTATCATTAATTTTTACATTAATATTTTTAAGACTAAACTCTTTTGCTTTTAAAAAAGGACTAGTTAAAATAAACTCATATGATTTATCTTCATTGAAATTTCCTCTTATGAATGTGTTCTCATCAATCAATATTTCACTATTCAAAACACTAGCTATTTTGGGTTTTAAATTTAAGTTAAAACTCACCTCATCATAAGAATAAGAACTACTATCAAAGTTTTTATAATTAGCCAGAACATGTTTTGCTAAAATATCTGGAAGTTGTAGGAAATTTAAATCACCGATAATTATTCCACTAAGAGCATCCGGAGAGTTTATACTGTAAAATCTTTTGTCGTTGTTAATTCTAGATTGAGCCAGTAACTCATCAAAGTTATATGTATTAACACCTGAAAAATATATAAAATCACTAAATGAAACATCTCCAATTAAATCTTTGATATTACTTCCTCTCAGTTTAGTTGTTATATTTCCTGATAATGTATTGTTTTCTACAGAGGTCAAACCAAGCATACCAATATTGGCTTTTATAATATTTGTTGAAAAATCAAAGTCAATTAATTCATCAGAGTAGTCAATAAGACCAGTGAAATCCATTTCAAGATTTTCATCTACAACATTTAAAGTTCCATTAAAAATCTTATCAGATACATCACCTAAAACATTAATGTCACTATAATTATAATTGTTAATACTCAAATCTTGTATGTTTCCCTCCAAACTGGAGTTTAGCAATTCAGGTGTAAATCCTTTACCATCAATACTAAATTGAAATGTAGACTTACCTAAAAATGGTAATGTTATAAAACTAGATAGCTCAACATTATCACCTTTAAAAGTACCTACATAGCTAGCATTATCTATATTTTGAAAATCATAAATATCTAAGTCAGAATAAATTTTGCCACCCTTGTTTTCTAAGTATATATTAGATTTAATTCTCTCTGATTTATAAAGTAAATCACCTTTTAAAACGAATTCACCCATCGATTGCAAAGAAGAAGGTAAAATTGTACCAAAAATATTCGGGTAGATATCCTGAAGTTCATATGATGATGATTTTAGTTCTTTAAAATTTAACAGAATATTTGATAATTTCCCCCCATTAGGAAAATCAAATTCTAAAGTTGAATTCAAAGTTGTTTTAGAATTAGATAATTTAAATTCAGAGAATAGCACTTTTTTTATACCACCACTAAATTTTGCATTAATAATAAATTCATTGTTTTTTGAACCTGAAATGAAATCGACTGTGTTAATGTTAGAATTAAGTATGGTGCCCTCATACTTTAAGCTATCAATATTTTCAATTTTACTTAACTCTATATTTGAGTTAAACGAGGAATTATCAACCAGAAAATTTAATTTTTCTAGTTGTATTGAATTATTTTGCAATGTAAAATTTAAATTGATTTTTTCGAGTTTTTTATAATCGAACAAATCCAGTTTTGACTCAAAAACAGAAAATTTTAAAGAATCCTTGATAAATTTTAAATCTTTGATGTTTAAATCAAGCTTATTTTCATTATTATTTTTTAAAAAATTAAAATCTCTAATAGCTAGGTTTCTTATTATTATGTTGTTATTATTGGGCGAATTATTTATTAATAAATCAATGTTTTCGTAGTTATCTAAAAAAAATACACCATCATTAATTGATACATTTTCAAAATCAAAATTATTATTTACCAGTGCATTTTGTACACTTTTAGGGTTAACAATGATTTTTGGTGAATAAAAAAGAGTATCATTTGAGGAATTAAAAACTATAATATTATCAAATGATAAATTGCCAGAAAAATTAAAATCAACATCTTCAAGTTCAATTTTATAATTACTTTTCTTTGAAAATTCATTGGAAATAATATTCTGGAGATTATTTTCTACATATGAAAAAATAACAGAGAACATTATTATAACAAAAAAGATAAAAATTAAAATATTTCTTTTTTTATTACTTGAAAAAATATTTTTGATATTTGATAACATTATATTTATAAAAAACAAAGATTGTGCCTGTAACTATATTAGGAATTGAGTCATCTTGTGATGAAACTTCTGCAGCAATAATTAGAGATAATAAGATATTATCAAATATTATAGCCAATCAAGAAGTTCATAAAAAATATGGTGGTGTTGTCCCTGAGTTAGCCTCCAGAGCACACCAAAAAAATATTATTCCTGTCGTTGATTCAGCACTCTCTAAAGCAAATATCGAAAAAAATCAGCTAGATGCCATAGCTTATACAAGGGGGCCTGGACTTTTAGGTTCATTATTAGTAGGATCTTCATTTGCTAAATCACTTTCGATGTCTCTCGAAATACCCTTAATTGAAGTCAATCATATGCAAGCTCATCTTCTTTGTCACTTTATTGAAGACAATGGTGAAAAAAAAACAAAATTTCCATTTATTGGTGTTAATATTTCTGGTGGTCATACTCAAATAGTATTGTGTCATAATTACTTTGAAATGGAATTAATTGGCGAAACTCTTGATGATTCAATAGGGGAAGCTTTTGATAAATGTGGAAAAATTATTGGTTTTGAATATCCAGCAGGTCCACAAATTGATAAAAAATCTAAAGAAGGTGATTCTAAAAGATTTGCATTTAGCTTACCTAAAGTTGATGGATTAAATTTTAGTTTTAGTGGATTAAAAACAAATTTTAGAAGAACTGTTGAAGATGGTCTAAATAAAAATAAAAATTTTATTAAAATTGAATCGAATAATCTTTGTGCATCATTACAATCGACAATAATCAAAATTCTTTCACAAAAAGTTTCAAAGGCCGTAAATATCACTGGAGTCAACAACATTGTTTTTGGCGGCGGAGTTTCAGCCAACTCAGGTATAAGAGATTACTTTAATAATTCGAAAGAAAAGTTAAATGTATTTTTTTCTCAAAATCAATATACAACTGATAATGCTGCTATGATTGCCATGGTTGGATATTTAAAATTTAAAGAAAAAAAATTCTCTGCTTTAGATTTAAATTCAAGAGCTAGATATAAAATTTAATGGAATTATTTTACAATGAAAATATTAGTAAAAAGACTCTTAAATTTCAAATAGAGGGTACTGAAAATAATCATATTATTAATGTTTTAAGAAAAAAAGAAGGTGATGTTTTAATGTTTACCAATGGAAAAAATTATCGGTTCCAAACAGAAATTATCAACTTATCAAAAAAAACATCAGAATTAAGAGTGCTTTCTTGTGAAAAATTTTTAGAGACCGATTATTTACATATAGGAATATCAATTTTAAAATCACCCTCACGATTTGAGATCTTTTTAGAAAAAGCTGTAGAAATTGGAATTAATGAAATAACACCGATAATATGTAAAAAAACTTTTAAAAAGAATATCAAGATGGATAGATGCAAAAAGTTGATAATTTCTGCTGCAAAACAATCTATTAAATATCAACTTCCCAAATTAAATAACCCTGTTAGCTTTGATAATTTTATTAAATCAACAAATGAAAAAAATAGATTAATTGCAACTTGCGAGGAATTAAAAAAAGAATATTTAAATGAATCCTTTGACAAATCTAAAACTAATGTTTTACTGATCGGTCCAGAGGGTGATTTTACAAAAGATGAACTGAATAAAGCTGGAATTCATAACTTTAAGTATGTTAGTTTAGGTGATACAAGACTTAGAGCAGAGACAGCAGGTATAGTATCTTGTGCTATATTTTCAATGATTTAATAATATATTTGCTTAATGATTGGAAGTCAAATATCTAACAGCCTCTTCAAATCAATTTTATATTTGGTCTCAATTTTTATTATTGGTTATATTTTAATTGAAATTAAAATTATTATAGGATATCTAATCATTGCTTCGATAATAACTCTTTTATCAAGGCCATTAGTTAGGCTCATGTGTGAAAAACTTAAGTTTAGGGTTACGTTGGCTAGCGTAGTTGCAATACTTTTTATAATTGTTATAATTTTAGGTATTATATCGTTATTAATTCCCTTGGTTCTCGAGCAAGGAAAAAATCTTTCACTATTGAATGTTAATGCTTTTCAGGCTAAAATAAACAGTCTTTATTCTGAATTTGGAGCTTACTTGATAGATTANAACATAAATATTTCAGACAGCATAATTGATATTGATGGTCTGACAAAAAATAGTGTTGAGGCTATTCCAACATTATTAAATTCTATTGGCTCTATTTTGGGCTCTATTACAGTGGGTATTTTATCTGTTTTATTTATTACTTTCTTTCTATTAAAGGATGGTGATTACTTTGAAAAAATCTTTATTCTTCTATTTCCATCTAAAATGAAGAGAAGTATTGAAAAGTCAATAACAAATATCAAAACTCTATTATCAAGATATTTTCTAGGGTTGCTGTTTCAAATTAGTATACTTTTTACTTTCTACACAATAATTCTTTTAATTTTTGGAGTTAAAGATGCNGTNGTTATTGCCTTTCTATGTGCAATATTAAATTTAATTCCATATNTAGGNCCATTAATTGGTGTNGTTCTTATGAGTTTTCTAACAATGACCAGCTATTTGGGTCAAGATTTTAGNAGTGTTGTAATACCAAAAACTATTTACGTCATAATTGGATATATTGTTGCACAATTGATAGATAATTTTTTCAGTCAACCCTACATATTTTCAAACTCTGTAAAATCTCATCCATTGGAAATATTCTTAGTAATACTAGTTGGTGGAATTTTATTTGGAATTGTTGGAATGGTTTTGGCTGTGCCCTCATACACAGTTGCAAAGGTATTTTTAAAAGTCTTTTTCAATGATAATAAACTAATAAAAAAACTAACAAAAAACCTTTAGTTTATTTTTNCACATATTAAATTATAACTTAAATTTGAGGTCCAATTTGGAGAGGTGCCAGAGTGGTAATGGAGCAGATTGCTAATCTGTCGACGGGAAACCGTCGCCGGGGTTCGAATCCCCGTCTCTCCGCAGAAATAACCTGAATTTTTGAATGTTCAAAAATTTGGGTTTTTTTATCTTTGAATATGTTTTCTATAAAAATTGATGATAATATCATTAAAGACGTTTGTGAAATTGATATTAATTTGCTTTTTCCACATGAGCATGTAATTGTTGATAAGAAAGAAATTTTAAAAAACAATTTAAAGTATAAAGATGATTCAGTAATCATTTCATCAATTATTATTTGCAATGAATCAAAAATGATAATTGATGGTCATCACAGATATTTTGCTCTCAAAGAATTGGGTATTGAGAAAATTCCAGTAACTATGATTAACTATTTTTCTGATAAAATTATTACAGACAAAACAGATTCTCTAATGAAACATGATATTATTGAGAATGCACTAAATGGAAAATTGTACGATCCAAAAAGTACCAAGCACCTTATTTATTGTGAAAAAAGGGCCTCATGGTTTCCAATAACATTAATTTCGGCACTATTTGAATTAAAGCTGAATTAGGTTGATTATGTGTTTAGCAGTTTCTAAATCATTATACTTTGGAGACCATTTTATATCTTTTCTTAATGCTGTATCATCTACTTTCTTGGGCCAAGAATCAGCAATTTTTTGTCTGTAATCAACTTTATAATTCATTTTTAAATCATAACCAATTGATTTTATTAAATCTAACCACCTGGAGGGTGATGTTTCAAAAGACGAGATATTATAGGGTGATCTTTTAGACAAACTACTTTTATCAATTTTCATAAGTTTAATTGATGCATCAATAGCATCATCAATATGCATCATAGGCAGGAAGGCATTTTCTTTCAAAAAACAAGTATAATTCTTTTCTTTTTTAGCATGATAAAGCATGTCAATAATATAATCAGTAGTACCACCACCAGGTTCAGAATTTGAAACAATTCCGGGAAATCTAATGGACCTAATATCAATTAAATTTTTTGAATTAAAATAGAACATAACTTTTTCACAGGCTAATTTAGAAACGCCATACATAGTTTCGGGTAACATAGCTTCATCATTCTTGACAAAGTCTAAATTGGAATTATGTCCAAATACAGCTATGGAGCTGGGCCAAAAAATTTTTTTAATATCATTCTTCAAACACAACCTAGCTATGTTAATAAAACCTGCATTATTTATTTCCCAAGTCAATAACGGATCTTTCTCTCCTTTCGCTGAAAGTATGGCTGCAAAATTATAAACCTGATTAATTTTATATTTTTTGATTAATTGATCGCCCATTTCAAAATCAAAAATGTCGAAAAACTCAAAATCACAATCTAGGGATTTATTTTCTCTTATATCAGTTGCTAAAACATAATTATTATCCTTGATAAGGGATTTAACAAAAAATTCTCCCAATTGTCCTGATGCTCCAGTAATTAAAATTCTATTCTTCAAAAAAACAGTTAAATTTGCGTTGAAAAGCTATAAAAAATATGTATCAATCACTAAAAAAAAGATTAAAAATTGAAATTGAGGAAATAAAGGATTCTGGTAGATATAAAAATGAAAGAATTATAACCTCTCCACAAAAATCAATAATTAATACTACTGAAAATGAAGTTGTAAATTTTTGTGCAAACAATTATTTAGGTCTTGCTTCAGATCAAAGAATAATAGATGCTGCAAAGGAATCTTTGGACAGCCATGGTTTTGGTCTCGCATCTGTTAGATTTATCTGTGGAACACAGGATATTCACAAAAAACTTGAAAATGAAATCTCGTTGTTTTTAGAGACCGAAGATACAATACTATATGCTGCAGCTTTTGATGCGAATGGAGGTTTATTTGAACCGTTATTTGATAAAAACGATGCAATTATCAGTGACAGCCTCAATCATGCATCCATAATAGATGGCATAAGATTATGTAAAGCCGCTAGATTTAGATATAACAACAACGATATGGTTGATCTAGAAAACAAACTAAAAGAAGCCTCAGGTTATAGAAATAAGGTTATTGTAACTGATGGTGTTTTTTCGATGGACGGAACGCTTGCAAAGCTAGATTCGATATGTGACTTGGCAAAAAAGTATGATTCTTTGGTATTTGTTGATGATTGTCATGCAACAGGTTTTGTGGGCGAAAATGGAAAGGGAACCCAAGAAGAACTTAATGTCATTGGTAAGGTTGATATCATAACTGGGACACTTGGGAAGGCTTTAGGTGGAGGAAGTGGAGGTTTTACATCAGGAAAGAAAGAAATTATTGATGTACTAAGACAAAAATCCAGGCCATACTTATTTTCAAATACTCTTGCACCACCAATTGTTGGTGCTTCAATGAAAGCTATTGAATTAATTCAAAAGGATAACTCAATTTTGAAAAATATTAAAGAGAATACAATGTTATTCAGAAGAGAGATATCAGCTCTAGGTTTTGAAATAAAAGGCAAATCGCACCCTATTGTACCTGTTATGATATATGATGATAAAAAAGCAGCTTTAATGTCTGAATTTTTATTAAAAAAAGGTATCTATGTTGTTGGGTTTTCCTACCCAGTTGTCCCTAAGGGTTTAGCTAGAATTCGAGTACAGATATCATCATCTCACACAAAAGATCAA
>JGI24820J26691_1000418_pt1 | contig 12709 bp, 10 predicted proteins | sample METZYME_5_50m_FD_26691 | JGI IMG/M metagenome (IMG submission 26691) | reverse complement strand
ACAGGCCATTATTTAGCTCAGATGATGATAGAGGGTGAGGCTGAAATTGACATGGCATCGCTAGATCCCAAGCGGTATGGCAAATGGATGACTACTGAATATGCAGCTAGAAAAAATGAAGAATGTTATGAGCACGTTTATATTTTGCACCATCCTGATGAAGAGCGACAAGCATGCAGGCCTTTGAGAACCTCTCCGTCCTATGAACGTCAGAAAAAACTGGGAGCGCAATTTGGTCAAGTAAATGGTTGGGAGCGTCCAAATTATTTTGGCCCACTTAATGCAGATGAAAATTTTGACCATGATCAAGGAGTTTTCGTCGAGGTGCATGGTGGGAATATGCTCTTGCGGAAGCAGGCGCAATCAGAAATAACGTTGGAATAATTGATGCTACTGCGTTCACTAAACACCTTGTTAAAGGTCCGGGGGCAGTGGGCTTTTTGGATTGGTTTACTTGTAATAAACTACCAAAAGTTGGTCGTATAAATTTAACTTATGCCTTAACTAATGCAGGTACAACGCGGACAGAATATACGATAGTTAGGTTGAAGCAAGACGAGTTTTATCTTGTCTCTGCAGGAGCTTGGACGGACTACGATGCCGACTACTTGCGTAAATCTGCTGAAGATAAATCCCCTGAATTTGGTTATGTTGAAATACACGATGTAACATCGCAATGGGGTGTTTTTGCTGTAGCTGGGCCTAAATCCCGTGATTTTTTATCCCAACTTGTCAGGGACGAAGATCAAGAGACAGCGTTATCAAATGAACGGTTTCCTTGGCTTAGTTTTAAAAGAGTTGAGTTAGGAATGTGTTCGGTTAACGCAATAAGAGTTGCTTACACTGGAGAATTAGGATGGGAATTACATCATCCAATAGAAATGCAAAATTATCTGTTTGATCTCTTACATAGTGCTGGAGCGAAATATGATTTGAAATGGGTTGGGGCTAGAGCACAAAATTGGCTGCGTCAAGAAAAGTCATATCGAGCATTTGGAACAGAATTAGGCAGGGATGCTACGCCCTTAGAGGCGGATCTTCCACGATTTGTGGACATGTCAAAGGATTTCAATGGTAAGGCGCAAATGGAAAAGATAGGTATAAGGTCAAAATGTGTTACTCTACTTATCGANGGGCCAGAGGACTCAGATCCATGGGGTCGCGAGGCACTTTATGCTGAAGATGGAACCAAACGGATTGGAAGATTAACCTCTGGCGGTTATTCTGTTGTTTTTNAGAAATCAATAGNTATGGGCTATGTTCATCCAATTTTTGCAGTTGAGGGTCAAAAGCTGAAGGTTAAAATTCAGAATACCTTATGGAACGCTGTAGTAACTTCTGATAGCCCTTATGATCCAAAAAATGAGAAACTTCGAAGTTGATGATTATCTTAAAATAAAAATAAAAATTTTATTTAAACGATTGGACTTTGCAGATCAGATGGAGCATATTTATGAATAGGCGCAGGCGGTCTGAGCGAAGGAACGACAAAGAAATTTTTGGAGGNCCATCTCCTCATATTAAACGTAGCATCCCCTTCTTTGATATACTTGATGAGGACAAGTTAGANATAATCGAAGGCCAGGTGGACTGGCTTATTGAAAATATAGGCATAGCTTTCCGCGATGATCCCGCTGCTTTGAGTATCTGGCAAAGGGCGGGGGTCAAGCCTTGCGGCGAGTATCAAGATCTTATTCGCGCTGATGCAAATTGGATCCGGCAACTGTGTTCTAATGCACCTAGCGAGTTTACTCAACACGCTAGAAATCCGAAACGTTCAGTAATCATTGGGGGGGTAAATCAAGTCTTTGCGCCAATCTACGGCGCACCTTTTGTACGCGATATGAAAGGTGGTCGTAGATATGCTAAATTAAATGACTTTAAGAGTTTGGTGAAATTAACATTTATGCATCCAAATCTGCATCACGGATCTTTTGTAATTGCAGAGCCAACAGATATCCCTGTAAGCCAACGCCACTTAGATATGTTATTGGCCCACATGACTCTTTCTGACAAACCGCATTTAGGAGCAATAACAGAAAAAAGCCGCGCTCAAGATACTATTGATATGGTGGAAATTGTCTTTGGGTCTGATAAGATGAAGAGCGATGTTTGTATCATGGCAACGTAAATACAAACTCACCCTTACTTGTTGATAAAGTAGCCTCAGAGGCTATCCAAGTGTATTCTGGCCGTGGGCAGGCTATGGTTGTAACTCCCTTTATTTTATCTGGTGCAATGGGTCCAGTAAGTACTACAGCAGCAATTGCCCAAGCAATGGCTGAGGTAATGGTTTGTTGTGCATTTGCTCAGCTAGTACGCAAGGGCTCACCTTTTGTTATGGGTAGCTTTTTATCATCAATGTCATTGAAGTCGGGTGCACCCACTTTTGGAATGCCAGAACCGGTTTTATCTAACTATGTAATTGGCCAGCTCGCTAGACGAGTCGGTTTGCCTTTGAGGTGTGGAGGCTCATTAACTGCTTCCAAAATCGAGGATGCGCAGGCGGCATATGAATCTGCCGACTCAATGCATTCAACCATGATGGCGGGATCTAATTTTACCCTACATGCTGCAGGATGGCTTGAAGGTGGTTTGGTAACTGGTTTTGAAAAGCTAATTATGGATGCTGATAGGCTTGGTAGTTATCAAAAACTACTGCATGGTGGTCTTGTGACAGATAAGAATTCTCTCGCTCACGATGCGTATAAAGAGGTAAAGCCAGGCGGCCATTTTTTAGGATCAGATCATACAATGCAAAATTATAAAGAAGCATTTTACGAGCCTAAATTATCTGACAGCGAAAATGTTGAACGTTGGGAAGAGACTGGAAGTCAAGATATGCGTAAACGCGCATATAAACGCTGGAATAATATGTTAGATAATTACAACGCTCCNGATATAGATGTTTCCATTAAAGANGAGCTAATTGAATANGTAGCGCGAAGAAAAAGAGAAATACCTGAGGCNTGGTACTAGGTTCTGCACATAAGTTTCCGTTTGAAAAATNTTAGAATAGAGAACACNTTTATTGGTTGGTGTTCTCCAAACTAATTATTAATTTTCTTTTTTATCCTCTATGATTTCNTCTCCGGTGTCCTGATTAACAANCTTCATTGACAATCGAACTTTACCCCTATCGTCAAAGCCCATGAGTTTAACCTTAACCTCCTGTCCTTCTTTCAATACATCTGATGGGTGGTTTAGCCGACGGTTCTCAATTTGGCTTACGTGCACCAGGCCGTCTCGCTTTCCAAAAAAGTTCACGAAAGCCCCAAAATCAACCAACTTTACAACGGTACCAGTGTATATGCTACCAACTTCGGGTTCTGCGACAATAGAGTGGATCATATCATATGCTTTTTGGATCGATGCTCCATCCGGAGAAGCAATTTTAATTGTTCCGTCATCGCTTATGTCTACTTTGGCCCCAGATGTTTCGACTATTTCGCGAATAACTTTACCGCCTGATCCAATTACCTCCCGAATTTTATCAGTGGCCACCTTCATAGTTTCAATCCTTGGTGCGTGCACACTGAACTCTCCAGCTTCAGAAATTGCTTTGGACATTTCTTTTAGTATGTGCATGCGTCCATCTTTTGCCTGAGATAGTGCTTGCTTCATTATTTCTGGAGTTATTCCTGCAACTTTAATATCCATCTGAAGGGACGTGATACCATTTTCTGTNCCNGCAACTTTNAAATCCATATCTCCAAGGTGATCTTCATCGCCAAGTATGTCTGTTAAAACGGCATAGGAACCATCCTCNTCAAGAATTAAACCCATAGCTACTCCGGCAACTGGACTTTTTAGNGGAACCCCGGCGTCCATCATTGCCAGTGAGCCTCCACAAACAGAGGCCATTGAAGATGATCCGTTAGACTCAGTAATTTCTGAGACAACACGGATTGTATATGGAAAATCGGTTGCTGCTGGCAGCACTGCTTGGAGTGCTCGCCATGCCAACTTGCCGTGGCCAATTTCTCTTCTGCCCGTTGCGCCAACCCTACCAACTTCTCCAACAGAATATGGAGGGAAATTATAATGTAGCAGGAAATTAGATCTAAAATTACCGTGCAGAGCATCTATAATTTGTTCATCATCGCCTGTGCCAAGCGTTGTAACTACAAGAGCCTGAGTTTCACCACGTGTGAACAAGGCAGAACCATGCGTTCGTGGCAACAAACCGGTTTCAGAAACTATTTGGCGAATATCTGTAGTTGCTCGCCCATCTATACGTTTACCACCTTTACTACATCGCCCCGTAATATACCGGCTTCGAGTTTTTTCATTGCCGAACCGAGATTAGGATCTTCTAATTCTTCATCTGAAAGTTTTGATTTTATATAGTCACGCGTTTCAGCTACCGCCAGTTGTCGTTCTTGTTTGTCGGTAATTGCAAATGAAGATCGCATTTTTTTCTCACCGATCTTTTTAACATTTTTGAGTAGTTTGGAAAAATCTGGAGCTTCAAAATTAAATGGTTCGTTCGCACAGTCCTCTGCGAGATCAATTATTAGGTCAATTACCGGTTGAATTTGTTTGTGGGCAAAAGTTACTGCTCCGAGCATCTCTTCTTCGGATAGTTCGTATGCTTCTGACTCTACCATCATAACGGCATCTTTGGTTCCTGCGACCACCAAATCCAAGCGTTGGTCTGGGTTATTTTTGAGGCCCTGCATGTCATCAACTGTTGGATTAAGTATATAATCACCATTTTCAAAACCGACTCGAGCGGCTGCAATTGGGCCCATAAAAGGGACGCCAGAAAGCGTAAGAGCTGCGGATGCAGCTATCATAGCAACCACGTCTGGTGAGTTGACTAAATCATGAGAAAGTACAGTGCACATCACTAAAACCTCGTGCTTAAAGCCTTCTACAAAGAGAGGTCTTATTGGACGATCGATTAACCGAGCTGTTAGTGTTTCTGCTTCGGAGGGGCGCGCTTCTCGCTTAAAGAAACCTCCAGGGATTTTCCCAGCAGCGTAATATTTCTCTTGGTAATGGACAGTAAGTGGAAAGAAATCTTGTCCTTCTTTCATTGCTCTTGCGAATGTTACATTTGCCATTACAGAGGTTTCACCAAGTGTGGCAATAACAGTACCATCGGCTTGCCGTGCTACTTTTCCTGTTTCTAATGTGAGAGTTTCCTCACCCCATTCTATTGATTTTTTTGTTACATCAAACATCTATATTTCCTAATAAGGCTAAAAAGCCATTCCAATAGGGGGCGTATTCCCCCTGACCAACTCAGTTACCCCGAACTACGGTCACTAGTCCGGTACGTAGATAAGGCGCGTATATAACACGAAGAAAAGAATTTAAAGCGGTGAAAACTAAGTAACTACAGCCTTCAGGTTTCCCTAACAGACTGTGCCTTGGGGGTTACTTAAATGTGTTAATTCAAATTATCTTCTTATACTTAGACGACCTATAAGATCCTTATAACGCTGTTCTTCCTTATTTTTTAAAAAATCAAGAAGTTTACGTCTCTGAGCAACCATCTTCAATAAGCCTCTTCGGGAGTGGTTATCTTTCTTGTGCGTTTTAAAATGCTCAGTTAATGTATTTATTCTAGATGTGAGTATTGCAACCTGAACTTCCGGAGATCCAGTATCTCCGTCTTTTGTTGCAAACTCTTTTAAAACTTTTGCTTTTTCTTCTGCAGTAATCGACAACGTATTATCCTTTATAATTCGGGTACAAGCCGGGATGTCGTCCAGCAAGACTTAAATGTTAATGTGAGTCGTTCACGCGAAGGCTTTTATTTTAATCTTTCCAGAAAGTGAAGTGCTTTAATTTTAGACAAATTCTCGAATCGGCGCAGATATTACTGAAAACTCAAACATCACTATCGCCATCCAGCCATATTTGTGGCTTTACCTCGTAGCTTATGTAGAGTGGATGCTTTGGGTGCCCCATCTTTGTGATCCCTAAACTGAATATTCTTAATTTTGCCTTAATGAAAATCTCTTCTACTGCTGCGCCTCTCGCACGATGGCTCCCATGAGTACCCCATGCAGCAATATTAATATTTGAACTTTTGCATGTTTTCAGGATGATACTATCATTCTGGGGGCCTATTGGATCACTAACTTTTTCCATCTTCCTTGGATTTGTCTCCCGCCAAGCGAATATGTTAGTAACAGCAAATGCGCCATAGCCTAGTGAACGTGCACGCCTTTCGCAGCGTTCAACAGTAGGATCATTTTGATACTCAGTTGCGGTTGATGGATTAAGCATTATAAAATGNGCTCTTTTTTTTGTTACATCCCACTCCCGGGACAGATAATACCTATATTTCCCGCANTCTGAATACATTGCTTCTGAAAAGGCATCATCTTTCAGAAATCGTTTGGTTATCATGGGAGTCACTTTTTGCTGTGTTGAAAACTTTTTTTGGGAAAAATGACCCAGATTGATACTTTCCTACTGCAATTGGAATTTCGCAATAGCTAACCCAAATTTCTTCCCCAGATTTCGCTTCTGAGCAAACGACAGGTGCACAATTACCATTCTTAATTTTATTAGCTGCAGTCATGCTGCAAGTCCCATGTTTCAATGTGTCGAGGCCCAATTTTAGAGGATAGATTAAATTAGAGATTTCTTGCAATTTATTCACTTTAAGTAGTTCGTCTAATGAACTCGCCATGGATAAAGTAAAAGAACCTGACGAAACTCGTCTCAACCACTTAACATGGCCATAACATCCTAGTTTTAGTCCAAGATCTCTGGCAATAGCTCTAACATACCCACCTTTCCCACACTCCAATGCCAGAACAGCATTGCTCTTGCCGATATATTTTTCTAATTTAAGTTTTCTAACAAACAAAGATCTAGGTGCGATATCGAAATCTTCACCTCGCCGTGCAAGCGAATAAGCCCTTTTGCCATTTATTTTTACTGCTGAAAATAAGGGAGGCGTTTGTTGTATTTCGCCCTGAAAAAGTGGAATTGCTGCTAGGATATCTTGTTCAGATGGCCGCATTTTAGATCTGTGTATAATTTTGCCTTCTGAGTCATCAGTATCGGTTGCTTCACCGAATTTAACCTCAAAAATATACGATTTTTCTCGGTTTGTAACATATGGGATTGTTTTTGTTGCTTCACCCAGAGCTATTGCCAGAATTCCTGTTGCGCTTGGGTCTAATGTTCCAGCATGTCCAGCTTTCCTTGCGCCAAATGCCCGCTTTATTTTATTTACTACAGCGGTAGAAGTCATTCCAGCTGGCTTGTCTACTATGATCCAGCCATTGATATTGTTTCCAGCTTTTGAAGTACCCACTTTTGCACCAAGATGTCGTAATTTTGTCCAGTTTCATATATTTCTATTTTTTAATAATAGTCAGTTATGATATTCGTTCCCTCTGGAGATCAAACACTTAAACAAACATATTTCATTTCCATGAAATCATCTATCCCATGGTGACTGCCTTCACGGCCTAGACCAGACTGTTTTACACCTCCGAAAGGTGCTAATTCTGTGGAGATTATACCTGTATTCACGCCGACCATGCCATATTCGAGCGCTTCAGCGACCTCATAAACGCGGCTCAAGTCTTTTGCATAAAAATATGAAGCAAGCCCAAATATTGTGTCATTGGCTAACTCAATAACTTCTTCAACGGTTGAAAACTCGAACAGTGGAGCAAGTGGTCCAAATGTCTCTTCAGTGGCTACCCGCATATTTTTTTTCACGCCGGTTAAAATAGTTGGATTAATGAAGTTTCCATATGCCTCTTCACCGGCCCCACAATAGATACTTTCAGCGCCTTTTGATATTGCGTCTTCTATATGCGAATTTACTTTTTTAACCGCATCCAAACCAATTAGTGGACCCAATGTAGTTTTAGGATCAAAACCGTCACCCATTTTTAGTTTACTAACTGCCACCTGCAACTTTGTTGCAAATTCTTTGTACACACCGGTTTGTACGTAAATCCTATTTGCACAAACGCATGTTTGACCATTATTGCGGAATTTACACATAATTGCTCCCTCAACGGCAGCATCCAAGTCGGCATCGTCAAACACAATAAATGGGGCATTACCACCTAGCTCCATGGAACATTTTAAAACATTACTTGCTGCTTGTCCTAATAAAATGCGGCCCACTTCCGTTGAGCCTGTGAAAGTGAGTTTTCGAACCTTCTTATTTTCACAGAATTCTTTTCCCGTGCCAGATGCGTCGGTTGATGGTAAAATTGAGAAAATACCTTTAGGCATTTTGGCTCTTTCAGCCAAGACCCCTAATGCTAACGCGGACAGAGGGGTTTCTGTTGCTGGCCGGGCTACGAACGCGCATCCAGCAGCCAGTGCCGGACCAGCTTTCCGAGTAATCATTGCATTAGGAAAATTCCAAGGAGTAATTGATGCTGCCACACCAATTGGCTGTTTAAAAACCATAATACGTTTATCTTTTTGATGCCCGGGGATTATTTCTCCGTACACCCTTTTCGCTTCTTCTGCAAAAAATTCGATAAATGAGGCACCATAAGCAATCTCGCCTTTAGACTCGCTTAGTGGCTTTCCTTGCTCGGCAGTTAAAATTTTAGCGAGGTCTTCCGAATTTTCCATCATTAGGTCAAACCAACGCCTTAAGATAGCTGCTCTTTCCTTACCGGTATTTTTGGCCCATTCTTTTTGTGCTTCGTANGCACTGTCTATCGCTGATGAGATTTGCTCACGACTAAGATTAGCTACCCGAGCAACAGTATCTCCTCTTGCTGGATTTATCACATCAAAAGTTTGGTTTTTATCTCCACTCACCCAGTTGCCTGCCAAGTACCCTCTTGTCTCTAGTAGAGATGGATCACTTAACAAATTTTTAAGGTCTGTATTTTTGGTAGACATTCGCTTTCTCCGAGTAGATGTTATAACCGGCAATACAAGAGGTATTGTGTTTTTTAAGTTATAGAAAGAAAAAATTTGTTAGAAGTTGACTTAAGTGATGATTACGCAAATTCAAAATACATAAGTGATGCAGAATCCTTTCCAAAAAAATGGCAGCAGCAAGCTGATAACTTCCGAAATGAAAGAGCTTTGTTTTCCAATGTCGAGTTAGATATTCCGTATGGGCCTTCTGATCGAGAAAAGATGGATATCTTTTACCCAGAAAAAAAACCCGTTGGGGTTTTTGTTTTTATACATGGGGGCTATTGGAGAGCTTTTGATAAATCGAGCTGGTCACATTTATCGTTAGGCGCATTGGATAATGGGTTTGCTGCGGTAATACCTAGCTATCGATTATGCCCAGAGGTAAGCATTGCTCAAATAACATTAGATATTGCGCAATGTATCATAAAGCTAGCTCAAAGATTGACTGTGGGTCCCGTCGTACTCGCAGGCCACTCAGCTGGTGGGCATCTTGTATCCAGAATGTTATGTGAAAATGTGTTACCTAAAAACGTTTCTGATCGTCTGGCGTGCGTTGCACCAATTTCACCACTTGCTGACTTACAACCACTAATGTTTACAGATTTAAATTCAGATTTAAACCTATCATTAGAATCTGCAATTTTGGAAAGCCCGCTTTTTTATAAACCAATCGACGTAAAAACAAGGGTTTGGGTGGGAGAAGATGAACGGCCAGCTTTCTTACAACAAGCGGAAATGCTATCGAAAAAATGGCAGTGCGAGTTGATAATTCAGCCTAAGGCCCACCACTTTGATATAATAGACGAGCTTTTAGATCCCAGATCAAAAATGTGTAAATACTTATTTCAAAATTAGATACGTTAGCTNTTGTTAAATTATCAATTTTTTTTCCATAAAAAGAGAATAATTATTCTCAGTATAGTCAGCAAAAGCATCGCAATANCTGAAACCATGCTTTTTATATAAAGCCAGAGCGCTTTCTAGCAGCGTTCCTGTTTCCAATTTTACTACCGATACTGATTTTTTNGCCAGNGAGCCTATCATATGGGTTAAAATAGCATCTCCAATNCTCTGACCTCGATAGTCTGGATCTACGAACATTGATTTAATTTCAGCATAATCATTAAAAAGTACAAATGCGCCGCAGGCAACGTAGTTACTATTTTTATCCTTTGCGGCAAAAAAATGTACCTTTTCACCCAAAAGGCTTTCTAATTCAAGATAACTATTAGCCTCANTTGGAAATAATTCATCCATTAACCTGTGACTTTTCTTCAAAAGTTCAATTATTTGCGGATGCCTTGGATCTGCATAATCTATTTGATACATCTTTTGTTTTCCAAACGGTATTTTTTGGTTTCACTGTTAGCTTACACGATATGTACGATATATTGTGGATAATTGTTTATTTTCTTCCATATGCGGTATAGGATTGGTTGACTTAAACTTAATTGGCCTTCATCCATTTAGAAACAGAATCAAAAATCATGGGTATATAATTGCATTTCTCCAAACTGCGTTTGACAGGTTTTAAAAGCTTTGTAGATCAGACTGAATTAATTATTCAAGATGGATTGACAGGAATTGTAGGTCCAAATGGTTGCGGCAAGTCTAATCTCTTGGAGGCTATTCGCTGGGTGATGGGGGAGAATAGGCCGACGGCGATGCGTGGCGGAGGCATGGAAGATGTCATTTTTGCAGGAGCAGCAACGCGTTCTGCTAAAAATTTCGCTGAGGTATCCTTGATACTAGACAATAGCGAACGACTGGCTCCCAAAGCGTTCAATGATAATGATCTTATTGAGATTGCTCGACGGATTACCCGTGATATCGGCAGTGCATTTAAAGCTTCTGGCAAGGATATCCGTGCTCGCGATGTTCAAATGCTTTTCGCTGATGCTTCGACGGGCGCACATTCGCCTGCATTAGTCCGCCAAGGACAAATTGCTGAGCTGATTAATGCTAGACCTCAAAATAGGAGGCGGATTCTAGAGGAGGCTGCTGGTATATCTGGGCTTTACCAGCGCCGGCATGAGGCTGAGTTAAAGCTTAAAGGNGCCGAGACCAATCTTGTAAGAGTNGATGANGTNTTGGAGCAACTCGCAACCCAACTACATCAACTCTCACGTCAAGCAAAGCAAGCCACGCGATANCGCGAGATTATGCAGGAATTAATCGAGGCAGAGGGTGTATTGCTTTATCGTCGTTGGAAAGAGGCTGACGAAACAAGGTTAAAATCTCAAAAAGAGTTACAGGACTATACAATCAAGGCTTCAAAAAGCGAGCAGACTGTTAGAGAGTTTTCTTCCCTGCGCACCGCTGCTGAGGAAAAAATTCCTCCTTTGAGAGAAAAACAAGCTATTGCTTCTTCATTACTTCAAAGGCTGGAAGTCGAACGAGATACTTTGAGCGCAAAAGAGGTCGATGCAAAAGGTAGAATAGAAACGATAAATACCCGTCTACGCCAATTAATTTTGGATTTGGATCGTGAAGCAGAATTAAATAGTGATGCTGTGGAAACAATCAAAAGTCTTGAGTGGGAAGCAGGTCAATTGGAGAAAGCATCTGAGGGTCATGATACGAAACTAAANAAAGCTGCAGAAGAGGCGCATGACGCGGCAAATAATTTGCGAGACGAAGAAGCCAAACTTTCTCAAATAACAGAAGATGTGGCTCGTCTAGCCGCGCGCCACCAATCTGCAGAAAGGTATTTGCAAGAGATTGAGTTGTTAATTAGCAGGCATAAGTCAGAGGCGCTAGCTGCTGAAGTATCGAGATCAGAGGCTCTAAAAGCGCGAGAAAAGACGAAAANTGATCTAAGTCTGGCAGAAAAANTCTATCAGGCGGCTGTGCTACAAAGTAAGGATGCTGACGAAAGTTTAATTAAAGCAGAGGAAACGAGAAATCAAACACAGGCGCTTGAAGTCGACTCTAGAGCTGCATTGTCTTCTGCCGAAGGTGAAGCCAATGCCATAAGTGCTGAAGTCGCGGCACTAGCGAAAATCCTAGAGCGGGATACCATGGAGGGGGGGCAGGTAATTGATAGACTTCAAGTAGAACACGGTTTTGAAAAAGCTCTCGGTGCAGCATTAGCTGATGATTTAAGATCGCCGCAAGTACAAGAAGATGGTCCATCAGGGTGGATCTCTTTAGACGAACTTCCAGTTGAGCAGGATTTACCTGCTGGCGTTACCCCACTAACCCATCACGTGTCCGTTCCAGAGGTTTTAAATCGGCGTATCTCTCAAATTGGTCTGGTTGAGCCAGATGATGGACCCAAATTGCAACGCTTGCTAAAACCTGGCCAAAGGCTTGTTTCGACAGAAGGTGATCTTTGGCGTTGGGACGGTTTTAGGGCATGGTCGGAAGATGCACCCACCGCAACTTCATTGCGTTTGGAGCAATTGAATAGATTAGAGGAATTAAAACAGCTTAACGAAAAAGCGAACGTGCAATTAGAGGCTGCAAAAGCAGCACATGAGACTTTAACAAAAAGACTTTCTGATGACACTCAAAGCGATAGGACCGCTAGAGACCGAATGAAAGACGCAGACCGAAACCTATCTGAAGCTCAAAGGTCCCAAAATCGAGCTGAGGCGGAGCTAAACCTAGCGATGAATCTTCTTGAGACATCATCTATGGCTCTTTCTAGACATAAAGAAGATCTTGAAGTTACTGAAGCACAAATGGTGGAGGCCAAAAAGGTATTAGATGAGCTTGCTAATCTAGAGGATGTAAAAGCCGAGGTTGAGGAAGCGAAAAATCGTGTTGAATTGCACCGAGCATCAATGTTGTCGAAAAGAGCTTTATATGATGAGGTGCGCAGAGAAGG
>JGI24820J26691_1000417_pt1 | contig 12717 bp, 26 predicted proteins | sample METZYME_5_50m_FD_26691 | JGI IMG/M metagenome (IMG submission 26691) | reverse complement strand
ATGGAGTATCAACCTTCTGACAAATACGTAGATATGTACTACAAACAGTTCTCAGAAGCAGTCAATGAGTATGTCAGGAAAGACTTACCTTTTGGTGACGATGAACCAGATGAGTATGAACCTACCATGATATACATGTGTGAAAAAGAAATGCAATTCGATGAGGTTTTCGATGGATACTAAGTTAAAAACAAAATATTTTGCTCCTAAGTTGAAAAAAGACTATGAGTATTTTGCAAAACGACTAAAAGAGTTAGAGCGAAAGAAAAAGATCACGCCTGGTCTTGGTTGGGCAAAAATGCTTTGCAGACAAAGAATGACCGAGATCGAAATGGTTCTCGAACCTCTGGGGTTTGAAGTATGAACACAGATACCTCTTGGTCACAAATGGATGAATGCCTCGTCATACTCGCGGAAGAGTGTGGCGAGGTTATACAAGCATGTACAAAGACGATGCGGTTCCCAGAAGACGATGAGAGTAACCGTAACAGATTAGCAAAAGAACTCGGTGACCTTCAGTGCATGATTGACCTTGCTTGTAAACATCTTGAAATAAATCCTGATGATGTTGCCTTTTGGTCTCGAATGAAAGTTATGAAACTCAAAGCATGGAGTAATCTTATAGAATGATTTATTTAGATATGGATGGAGTCGTTGCAGACTTCTTTGGTGGATTTGCAAAACGCAATGGAGTTCGTCACTGGAAAGATATACAAGATTATGATGCCGCCCTTGATGATCTGAAGGGCACTGATTTCTTTTATACGTTAAAAAAGTTTTCTCCGCTTGCTGATAGAATATGGTTGCTTGTACAAGAGCAAGCACGTAAGCATGGATTAGAGTGGGGATATTGTACTTCACCTTTACGAGGAGACGAGCACAATTCTGCGTACTGGAAACGTAGATGGTTAGAAGGTGAGTTGATGATGCCACCTAAAGTCAAGAACCTTATTATTACTGCCAATAAGCATAAATATGCAGAGACACTAGCGGATGGAGGTCCTTCCATATTAATTGACGACAAACCTGCTAACATACATAGATGGAGACAAGCAGGTGGTATAGGTATTAGGTTTCAGGCAAATGAAGATGATTTCCAATATCTAAGAAGTCAACTCAGTTGGGCACTTGCCGAAAGAGAAACTCGTTTAAAGGGAAATACATTTGAAGATATTTGAAGTACTGAATTTGAGATATGAGTACGAAGAACTGACCTCTGACTGGAGTGTCGGTTCTTCTGATATAGATAGTATTGATTGGTTTATTGAAAATGGACACAAGTCCAATAGACTTCGTAATGGATTCAAACGTGCGATAGAAATAGCACATGTCATTAAGGAGTATAACAATGGCACCAAAAAAATTACAAGCAGGGTCAAAGTATGAACACTTTGACAAAGATGGTGATGGAGTAGTAACTGATGAGGAATTTGCTTTGGAACGTGAAATGATGAGGGCAGAGAATGAAGACGCTAAAGAGGATCAAATCAGAAAAATGGCGTGGTTTGCTTTATGGGGACTCTTGGTTTATCCTATTGGTATTATCATTGCAGATGTTGTTGGTTATGAAACTACTGGAGAGTTACTTGCAGATATTGCACCTACGTATTTTGTTGCAATAGCAGGTCTAGTCGGAGCATTCTTTGGTGCTCAAGCATACACAAAAGGGAAGACAAACGGTGGGGGAGCACCTGCACCAAGACCAAGAAAGTAAATTATGAAGAATTTGATTTTTCAATACTACATCCCATATGAAAACTTTGATGCTGATATGGGTGGAGTTGAAATGCCAGACTGGGCAATCGCAGGAAAGAAGAGTGCCCAAACATATGCGAAAATGTGTGATGCCGAATATGAGTTGAGTCACGATAGATACTACAAACATCTAGATCCGAGACTCGACTCACTTCGGTTATTTTATGATGAGTACTTCGATCAGTTTGACAAGATCTTATGTATTGATCTTGATATGCTAATCGCAACAAAACAAAATATCTTCAGAGAAAATATAAAAGATGTCGGTATGGTTCACGAGTTAGGTGTTCATACAGGACATCCACGTAACTGGTTGAAACGAGTTATGGACGTACCTCTACATCAAAGGGGTATCATTGCCTACGGTAAACATTTGTTTGGTGAGGATTGGGAGTTTCCAAAGTCTAAACTTTACCCAGAGGAAAGATTCAGATACATGAATGGCGGTCTACAGATCTGGACAAGAGAAGGTAGGCAGAAAGCAAGAGAACATTTTACTTCGGTTGATGATTATGTTTTGCACACAAGATATACAGAACAAATGTATATGAACTTACAATTATCTCAACCCATATTTGATGTTACAGAACTAGACACTAAATGGAATCGGATGCCCTATCAATGGAAAGAGGGTAGACCTGATGGATACATCAATCATTTCTTGGCACGTACTAAGTTCGAAATGCCGAGACTTCAGTATACAAGGTTAAGCATATGGCAACCTACTTAGAGATAGCGGCAGAGAAACAAAGAGGACTAAACTGGGTTGGAGTCAATATAGAATCCCACGTAGGAATCGACAAGGTAGATCTTACAAATTTACCTACACAATACTCTGATGGTCAATTTGATGGGATCTATAGTGAGCATTTTATAGAACACCTTTATAAGTATCAGGGTATCAATTTTTTCATAGAAGCATATAGAATTCTCAAAAAGGGTGGAGTCATACGTACAGTCTGGCCTCCCTATGAGTTTGTCCAGAGACTGGTATCCTCAGTAGAACTGACTCAGGGTGAGAAAGACTTTGTTGAATACTATCACCAGAAATATATTGTTCAAGAAAAGTTCGCACCATCTGGAAACTCACATAGACCCAAGAGAGAACAGTGTGCATTAGGACTACTCTATCAGAAAGGACAACATCTGTATTTGTGGGGTGTTAGTGAAATGATAGATACACTAGAAAATATTGGATTTAAAGATGTAAAGAAGAAACAGTATATGCAAAGCACCATACCAGATTTCAACAATATCGATACACCTGGTGTTATTAGAGCATTACATTCTGCAGTGATTGAGGCACGTAAACCATGGTAACAACTGTTGTAACAGAATTCACTGATGCCCAAATATATTTTCATTATTGGTCACCACTACTGATCAAGCATGGCGAAGCAAAGTTTGTAATGTATAGAACTAATAATAAGTTTCACTACGAACAGGATAATCTTATCTGGGCAAATGATTTTAGTGAAGCAATGTCTAAGGTAGATGGGGATCACGTGGTGATTACAGATTTCAATGCTGTACCCACATATAAGTTTATGACTCTTGTTCCAAAGATGGGTTCACGAAATGAAATCATTATGCCAAACTGGGCAGGATATATGTCAGATCCCCCGACAGAAAAACCAAATACCTTTGCTATTCCTAGACAAAAATATAAAGGTGAGACCGCAAAAGAATATATCATAAAGAATGATCCTAAGATTAGGAACATAAGTTCTATGTATTATGTGAGGTAATATGAAAACATTAATCTACCAATACTATGATGGTGAAGTAACATCTGGACATCAAGCAGGTATTGATGCCATGAAAGAATATGCAGAAAGAATAGGATCTGAATATCTATTTGAATTGAATCCCAAGTGGAGAACGGATCTCGGTAGATACTCACCACACTACGGAACATTCAAACCTATCTACACAGATAGTTTTTATGAGTACGATTATGTAATGTATGCAGATACTGATGTTATTCCAAGGCAAGGACTCACTGATAATATCTTTACAGAGTTTGCAGAGTCTCGGTATGAAGTTGGGATTTGTGAAGAATGGAATGCACCATCTGCACGTAAGAAATATACGATTGGCGGTGGAATCAACAATGCCAATGATGAGAAGTGGGTTGAGGTTATCGAAAAAACCTACGGTGCAACAATGCCTAGGAATAAAGGTGGATTACCAAAAGTATACAATTCTGGTATGATCATTTGGTCTAGGGATGGTATGCAAAAAGCAAGAGATAAGTTCCTCAAGTTCTCTGGGTTCCAAGCAGTTGTGAAGGGTGCAGGGTTGCCAGATTTCTATATGTGCGATCAACCTTATATTCATGCCATGCTAGAAGTCTGTGACTTCAACTGGGTAACAATGCCTTATCAGTGGAATTCATCTGTGCACTATGATCCTGGCGACAAAGGGATAGATCGTGCAGTTATAGATTTGAGACATGATAACTATAAATTTGTACACATACAAATGAGTGGCGCAGGTGATTGGAGTGCTGAGAGGATTCACGAATGGACAAAAGAAATTCAAGAAATTTAATAATCCAACACTGGAACGGATCTCTTCCAGAGTGGGCAAGACTGGCAACTGAAACAATCAGGCGATATGCCAATGCTTGTGATGCAGACTGGGAACTCGTGACTGGGTATCCTATGGGTAAAGAGCGTGGGATACTTGCTCAGAAACTAATATTTTTAGACGAGAGATATGACAAGTATGATGATGTTTTATTACTTGACACTGACATGGTTGCTACCAATAAATTCGAGAACTGTTTCAATGTCAAGGGTATAGGAAGACTTCATCAAAAAGGTATGGACACACAGAACGGAAGTCGTAACGGTAGGAAGTGGGGACACTTCTGGAAGCAAGGGAGTCCGATGTTCTTTGGTAACTATATAAAGTTGAACCGAGAACAAAGGCAAACAATAAGACCATATCTACCAAACACTGCACAATTTGTATTATCTAAAGATGAGGGTGAAGAACCAAACGATGAAATAATTTTGAGTTATATGATGAGAGAATCACGACTAGAACTTATCCCACCNATGAATACTAACCATGCTAAGTTCTGCGATTTGCCAGAAGAAGCGGCACCTAACGCAACTCTCATACATTTTTGCGGTGGGCGTAAAAGAAACATTGTAGGTTGGATACGCGAGAATAGAAAAGATATATTATGAATATAATACTACAGCACTTTGAACCTCAAGCACATAACATTGGTAAACCTATGCCATACATTGTGCAAGAGAGTGTTAGAAATATTTCAGAGTATGCAGAACGCATGGGTGCTGAGTACAAGTTATTATCTGGACATCCGTTTCAAGAGGGACTAAGATCTCAGTGTCAGAAGTGTGCAGGGATCAATGAAGAGTATGATGATTACGATGTCGTTGTTGTTCTTGATACTGATAAGTTTATGGTAAAGGGTTGTGAAAAAAATATATTCGAGGCAGAAGGTATTGCTTCTTTTGACGAGATCCACAGGACAAGAGTCATGAATAATTTCTGTAAAGAGTTTCCTAGACTGGGTAATCCAGATTATCCGATATGGTCTGGTGCATGTTATGTTATGCCAAGAGAGTTTAGACAGTTGATGAGAAAACAAATCAACCCTGCTATGCGTAAAGTATTTGAATTGATTAGTCCGAGACCATTTGTAGATGAAGGAATATTTCACGTACTATGCCACAAAGCAAAATTTAAACTAAATGAATATCTAGATGAGCGATGGGACTATAGTAGTTACTTACCGAATCCGCAAGATGCCTACATGCTACATATTAGACATAAACCAAAGAGTCGAGAGGAAAACCTCAATGACCTCATGAATCAAGGAATCATATAATGAGAAAAATACTAATCAGTTTAGGATCTAACAAGGGCGGTGAGTTTCCGACATTTACAAAATGTAATCAGTATGATCCTGCATTTGAGATATTTGCNTTCGAACCAGAACCAAGATGTTATGAGTTTATAGAAGAGGTTCAAAAGACTGTACCGAATATCACTCACATAAAGAAGGGTGCCTCTACGCAAGATGGTGAACTAACATGGAGAGTTGGTAGGTTGACAGTATCAGGTACACTTGACCTTACAAAAAAACCAGACATGATGTCAGGTGAGACAAAAGTCATTCCTGTAGTTGACGTATCTAAATGGATAATGGAGAACTTTGATAAGGATGATCATATCCTGATGACGATTGATATTGAGGGCACAGAGTATGATGTCATAGATAAAATGTACGATGACGGATCTATTGAGTGGATAGATAAGTTATATGTCGAATGGCATGGCAATAAGTCTATTGGGTTCGATATGAAAAGAGAATACAAATTGCAGGAGAGATTAGAAAAAACCTTTGGCGAAAGAGTTTGGTTCGGTTGGATTGAGGGTGATATGGCACGAGCAAAATCTACAATGCCACAGACAAAAGGCAACTTCTACAATATGATATGAAACACTTATGTATTACTATTTCCAAACATGAGATATCTGAACTTGGATATCAAAAACTAGTAACATCATCAAAAAGGGTAAAGAATGATTTTGAGATTGAAAAGTATGAGGCAGTATTGCCAGATGAAGTTGAGAAGACTTCTAAAGATTATAACATTAAATGGACGTATCCTTGGCAAGGAGAAAGCATCGACTTCGCGTCAGGACTTACCCTTCGCTCGTACCCGACTGCGATCAAAAATGTTCGAGTAGCATGTTTCCTTAGTCACTATGGAATATGGAAACAGGTGGATGAATCGAAAGAACCTGCACTTGTATTTGAGCATGATGCAGAATTTGTAAAAAAGTTAAATTATGACTTTATTTTAGATTCAAAGTATGATATAATAGGTATCAATAATCCACTAGGAGCAACTAGAAAATCAAAAGAATATCATAATGCAATACAAAGAGGTGCCAAGATTCAACCTGTCCCAAGGATAGACAACTTCAATATACCTCAAGGTCTTGCAGGAAATAGTGCATACATAATAAAACCAAGAGGAGCAAAGGCATTACTAGATGCTACTAAGACTCATGGTATGTGGCCAAATGATGCTTTGATGTGTTATCAGTTGATAGACAATCTGGGTGTTACTAGGGATTTTTATACAAAGGTGCAAGGATTACCGTCCACAACAACGAGATAGATTATGAAACATTATGTGATTACGATCATGGACAATGAGAACTCTGTGAGTTCAGCAAAGCGAACTATTAAATCTGGTCACCAGTTTGGTTTGCAAACTGAACACTGGGAAGCAACAACTCCTAAAGACAATCCAACAAAAATAATGGAAAGCAAGGGAATAGATCCTGCAGGGTTCCAAGAGAAGTGGTCGCGTCACGAAAACTGTATGGCGGCATTCCTATCTCATTATTCTCTATGGGAAAGATGTGCATTTGAGAATGAAGACTTTCTTATCCTAGAACACGATGCAGTCTATGTTATGCATGTTCCACACACAACGATGCTTCAGCACGTTGGCACGATAGGCAAACCATCTTACGGAACTTACAACACACCTGCACATATTGGTTGGGGTCCTCTGACGCAGAAACCATACTTTGGTGGAGCACACGCATACATTGTGAAACCATCTGGTGCTTGGCACTTGATGGAAATGGCACAGAAAAATCCTGCACCTACAGATGTTTTTTTAAATAAAACAAATTTCCCTTGGTTACAAGAATGGGGAACGTGGTGCGTAGAGGTTCGAGATAACTTCACAACTATTCAGAACGAGAGTGGTTGCCAAGCAAAACATAATTACAATCCAGATTTATATCATATAGAAAATGTCTAAAAAAGAAATACCGCAAGCATTCCTAATAGGTGCAGACAAAGAAACTGAGTGGATGATCGATTGGTTCATCACGACTTACAGAAATTGTGGCAACATGCAAAAGTTTGTCTTTGCTGATTTTGGTTTGAGTCCAGATGGCAGAAAGTATGTAGAAAACCATCCGATGATTATCGGAGTTATGGAAATGGAGAACAAGCAACCAAAAGCATGGTTCCTAAAACCAGAAGCAATGTTTTTCGCACCAGTACATAAATGTATCTGGTTAGACATGGATATGGAAGTCAAAGAAAAGATCGATGATATGTTTGATCTTTTGGTTCCCAACAAACTCTGTATGGTAGAAGATAGACCGTGGACAAAGAGACGCGGTGAGAAGTGGTTCAACTCTGGGGTTGTTGGGTTTATAGGTAAACCAAGAATACTAAGAGAGTGGGCACTCAAGACTGCAAACAAAAACCATTTAGAAGTTGGAGATCAGGAAGTTCTACATTCTATGTTGAACCCTATAACTCAACTTACTTACATTGAAGAGTTGCCAAATGAGTATAATGTACTTCGTTTACAGGTAGAACTAGATAACTACAAAGGTTCTCAGAAGATTATTCATTGGACTGGAGCAAAAGGTAAAGAAAGAATTAGGGAGATTATGAATGCCTAGGGTAGTACACATTCTTGGCAATGGTGATATGGCACCATTATATCAGAAGCATGAACGTAAAGGTATGACACTGACTTGTAACCTACCACCATTTTCAGTGAAGTCATATGCTACAGCAATTGTAGACTTCAAGTTTATGAGATCCATTGATAAGGGTGAGATCACTGTACCTGGTGAATGGATATGTGGGATACGTCCAAAAGCATACTGTGACAAGTTTCCTAATTTCTATATGAAGATTGCCAGACACATAAAAGAGTTTTACACCAAGAAACCAAAGTATGCTAAGAACTACACGGATCTAAACTGTGGTCACTTTGCTACGTACTGGGCATTAGAAAAAGGTAAGGCAGATGTTGTTCACCTGTATGGATTCGACTCTGTATTTGATTTCAACCTACGTAGTTATACTGATCTAGTTCTACACTCAGATCGTGGTAACACAAATAACAATCGACTGATCGATAACTGGAGACCTATCTGGGAAGGTATGTTCAGACAATTTCCAGACACAGAGTTTGTATTCCACCACAAACACGATGATCTAAAATTAAATAAAACAGAAAATGTACGTGTAGAGGTAAATAATTAAAAAAAAGACTTGACATTCATTTCTAACTGTGCTAGAGTATTCTTGTAGTCAGGAGAGAATCATGATTGAATATAGTGTAGAAGGTGGAACTAGGCGAGAGCGAGAAATCGTTGAGAATGCTTTTTGTTTTGCATTACGTGAGTTGATGCCTAGGAAAAGAAACCTAGAAGTAAACTTCACACTTAGAAACATGGAAGAGAATTCTGACGGTTGGCACCTTTACTTAGGTAACGGTGAGCATGAGATAGACATTCAAAGGGGATTGACTGAAGCAGAACTTGTTACTGCAGTGTTCCACGAAATGGTTCACTTGAGACAGTACGAGAGAAACCAGTTGACTGACAATGGATTTACCAAAGGTTGGGGTGGAGAAGAATATATCTTTGTCTGGTCTACTATTGAAGAGTACAAAGCATTCCCTTGGGAAGAGGAAGCATACAGACTTCAAGAAGTTTTATTTGAAAATTATGAAAAAAGTGCTTGACATCCGAATCAGTTTATGTTATTATAATTCTTGTGAGAGGAGATGAAATGGAAAAAGAAGTAGAAGAATCAGAGGAACACGTGGTGTTTAAAGATTGTTATGATCATGCAGTTCCATATGAATTTTATGCGGATGGTCGCAGATTCCATGGTTGGGAATGCGGTAAGTGTGGCGAATTATTACAGACTGGTTAGGAGAGAGAATGACCAAGTATACTTTTGAAAACGAATTAGTTAGTGACCTTCATAAGGACGCACGTAACTGTAGACCTACTTCAGGTTTTATGGCAATGTGGAACGATCTGAATGACGATCAGAAGCAGGAGTGTTGGGATAACCTCATTGCTGAAATGAAGTTGTCTCAGGAACAAGAGACTGCTTCTGCAAACGCGGCACTTGCTGTCTTCAAGACAGATCTTGCTTTGACTATGCAAACCCTTATGAAAGATTGGAAGGGTGCGTTGGTTGCGATGGCAAGACATCGTGAAAACATAGTTATCGATTCTGCGTGGTCTGCAGAGAACAATCAGAACCTAGAACACTTCCTCTGGAAGCAGGGTCTTGGTTTCGGGAAGATCGATGAGATCACAAGTAAGTTCTTCCCAAACAGAATTTTATAGAAGGAGTTTTAGAGTTACCTTTGACGAAAGGTATCGTGGTGACTGAATAATGGGTGTTCGTGCCCATAAGGTAATGTCCAAGGATCTTAGCGGATTGCCGTAGCGCGGTGCAGACAGGTTGGAAAGCGAGATTAGCGGTGAGCGAACAGTGCGAGTACATGCAGGTATTCCCGAATCCTGCCCACATATAAATAGTTTCAAGGAAGGAGATTGTCATGAAATTATGTGATGAAACACATACCAAAATGATTATTCATATTCTACAAGAAGGGCATCACCTTCCTTTGAAAAAAGGTAAAGCGAACCGAGAGAATATTGAGGATGCTATCACTGTTGGGATGTACAGTAAACAAGTCCCTGCTTTAGATCAAGAAGATGTTGATTGGATTTGCATGTTGATAAATGATGTTCTTGCGGATCACAAGACGACTTAACAGAATACCGACAGAGTTGACGGATCTCTCCTCTCTCTCTTAACTACAGATTCTCCTCTGTCGGTTGTTTAATTTATATAAATAACGCCATGGGGTTGCTACCTAATAAGCACGTGCGGAACCACGGTCAGTTCCGCTTTAATTTAACCAAGGGACAAAATATGAAACAACTAGCAGTAGCAAGTGTAGTACTTGCATTATCAAGTACATCCGCGATGTCTGCAGAGATCTGGGGTGGTCTATCATTGAACAACGAAGTCAATGGTGAATACAATATTGATCAAGAAGATTTAGCAATCAACTGGACACCAGAGGTTGCATACAGCACATGGAATATAGACTTAGCAGTATCATCTAAAATACCTGTCTGGGCAAAAGATGAACTAGCAATAAAAAATGTTTTAGACGATGGTTCTAGACCAAACATTGATATGTCAGCAACATACGTATTGACAGATGGTTGGGAAGTTTACGGAAAAACTCATTGGGACATTGATGAATCTGAAATGGGTGACATCAAAGTTGGCGCAACACTTAATTTTTAATTNAAATGAAAGTTGCNGANTACATAATAATTGCGTTAACATCTTGGATACTAACTCAAAATGTTATGGTTGGCAACTTTTTCTTTGCTACCCTGATCTATTGGATCTGGGAAAACTACGTTACATGGAGAGCAATTGATGGAAGATGATTTTGATTTTGGTTTTACTGCCGTAGATGAATCTGAACTTGAGATAGTTCAACAGAAACAAAAAGCATCCGAGGATGCCAAGTCTGAGGCATACGGAACTCAGGCAAAACTGGATAAATTGTATAACGCAATTACACCACTACTAACAAATCTTAAAAAGAATCCCGAAAAAGAATATATTTTGTGGCCAAACCGAATCGAAAAGGTTGACCAGTTCGAAGATCATTTAAGAAAAATTTATAATTCTTGAAAAAAAATTATAAGTCATTGATTATAAACAAATCTTTTTTTCACTTTTTTTCATTTTTTACTTGACATTCCTCTCAAAATATGCGATAACATATATGTAATCAGAGAGGAAATCAAATGGCAAATATAGAATTCATAGCGGCAGAAAACGGTGGTGTCGAGTTTTATGACGGTAACCACGGTTTGATCGGGTTCGCAAAAACTGCACAGATGGTTGCTTACATAATCCAGACTCATGGTATGGAAGAAGCATGGATGAGTAGTTCTATGGACTTTGCAAACGAGTATGGATTTGCTACTGCCGAAGGAGCAAAAGAATTATTGCAAGAGGGCATTGACTTGTACAATGCCGCAGATCACGCGAATTGTAAATTGAACGCAGAGGAGTTAGTGTAATGGCGTATTTCTATGACGATTGGAAAGACAAGAAAATGACTGTTGAAATAGACGGTCAGTTCATGTTGAACTTCAAAGAAGCAGAACTTCAGATGGCAAATAGTCTTGAGAATACTGCAACCAATCTCAGAGAAGGTGCTTCTGATGAGAAGGAAGCGGCAATTAGACATCTTGAACATCTTGCCGATTGTTTGAGAAAAGGTAAATTAGAATTAAAGTGGAACATTAGTTAGAGAGGATTTGTTCGTTATGCAATTTAAAGTTGAGACAATTGATATACCTAGCATCGATTCCTACGTGGGTACTATCCCTACAGGATTTGATTTAGTTGTTTATGATAAAGGCACACCACCAGAAGACGGTATGGTTTGCTATGGGTTTGATGAAGTTGGTATGATGGATGCCGCATTTGAAACCCCTGTATATGCATTCGTGAAATTGGAGAAAGTCCAATGAGTGTAGAAAAGATTGTAGATCAGATGGTAGAATTTGTTGCCTATGTAGAAAGTTTCTACAGTAAAGGTGGTGTTTATGACATGGGTGCAACATCCTCACAAATTCTAACCACTACACAAAAGTACATCAACCAAGTTGGTATGTACTCTGACGAGAACAGTCTAGGTTTCTCTGGAGATAGTCTTGATCGTGAACACGTCAGAGATATGATGATTAGGGATTTCGGTTTAGTTTTCCCTACTCCTAAAACTTATAATCTAAAGAGGGTTTCGTAATGGGTTTAAATCTTTCAGTATATCGTAACGCAGAATTTGGTGACACCGATTGTACAAACGGTGGCATTACCAGTATCTTCAATCAGGTAAACGTGGTCAACGTTTCAGGTCCTTTCGAACCTCAACCGACTTGTCCACCAGTTCTTTTGGTTGACGACAGACCATGCGGAAGACCGTATCCAAAATTAGTTCCTGCAGTTTGGAACGAGGTTGAAGAATGTTGGGAACGAGCAAAAGGTTGGTTCATGGCAGGTGGTAACTTTGCAGGAACCAGTGA
>JGI24820J26691_1000416_pt1 | contig 12728 bp, 13 predicted proteins | sample METZYME_5_50m_FD_26691 | JGI IMG/M metagenome (IMG submission 26691) | reverse complement strand
ATATCTATACCATGTTTAATTGGATCTTTGTTTCTTTGAATTGGATCAAGTAAGCTTTTGCCTGACTTATTAGGATTTTGTTTTTTTCCTAAAACTTTTGTCATCACTCTCTAATACCAGTTCCTCTATTGAGAAGATAAAGAGAAAATAGAGTAAAGAACAATATAAAAATGCTAATCATAGTAAGTGAAAAAGATATAGAAACATCACTTATTCCTAACATTCCTTCTCTAAAGGTATTAACAACATACAACATTGGATTTGCTAAAGAAACAGATCTCCAAAACTCNGGGAGAATATTGATTGAATAGAATACTCCTCCAAGNTATATNAGAGGTGTCAAAACAAAAGTTGGAATTACTGAAATATCATCAAAACTGTCTGCAAAAACTGCATTTATGAATCCCATTAGAGCAAACAATATTGAGGTTAAAAATAATACTAATATTGTTAATGGGAGATTTGCAATAGTGAAATCAGGATAAAAGAAAAGACTTACACAAAAAACAATAATACCAACCAAGATACCTCTACAAACACCTCCTAGAATAAATCCAAGAAGAATAGTCCAGTTTGGCATTGGTGAAATTAATAACTCCTCTATTGATTTTTGAAATTTNACTGAATAAAAAGATGAAACAACATTTGCATAAGAATTNGTTATAACTGACATCATNATTAAACCCGGTATCATGAATTGAACATAATCAAAACCGTCCATTGAACCNATTCTTGGCCCAATTAAAGAGCCAAATATTACAAAATATAAAGACATCGTGACTGCTGGTGGCACAAGTGTTTGAACCCAAATTCTCATAAATCTTCTTATTTCTTTCGATGTAAGAGTCCATAAGGTAGTAGCAATATTAATTTTTTTTGGTAGCTCCATATTATTTTTTTACCATTTCTATAAACAACTCTTCTAATCTATTTGACTCATTTCTCATTGATTTAACTTGTATATTTAATTTGTTAAGTTCATTAAATAAATTATTAAGTGACTTATCCTTATTTACAGCAGTAACAAGTGTTAAAGGATCTTCTAATCTTAATGAATAGTTCTCGATTACTGGAACTTCATCTAAGGGATGTTCAAGGTCTAGCACAAAACCTTGCACATCTAATTTTCTTAGTAAATCTTTCATGCTTGTATCTGCAACAATTTCGCCTTGATCAATTATCCCAATATTCCTACAAAGTTGTTCTGCTTCTTCAAGATAATGAGTAGTTAATATTATTGTTGTCCCATTTGTATTTATTTCTTTTAAAAATGTCCACATTTCTCTCCTAAGCTCAATATCAACACCAGCAGTAGGTTCATCTAGAATAAGTAATTTGGGTTCATGAATAAGCGCCTTAGCAATCATTAGTCTTCTTTTATACCCTCCTGAAAGCGTTCTTGCTTGATCATTACGTTTATCCCAAAGACCTAATCTTTTCAACATATTTTCAACTTTAGGACTGGCAATTGATTTCTTAATTCCATAAAAACCTGCTTGAGTTGTAACAATATCAATCACATTCTCAAACTGTGAGAAGTTTATTTCCTGTGAGACAACTCCAAGCATTGACTTTGCCATAGCAACATCTTCATCAATATCTATACCAAATATCTTTACATTTCCAGAAGTCTTAGTTACTAAAGTTCCTATGATCCCTATTGTTGAAGATTTACCAGCACCATTTGGCCCCAATAGTGCGTAAAAATCACCTTCATTAACTTTTAAAGAAATTCCTTTAAGAGCTTCAGTCCCTCCAGAATATACTTTTTTTAAGTTATCAATTTCTAGTGCGTAACTCATATCGAATTATCTTGTTCTGTTTTTCCTACCACGAATATACTCAATATTATCCCAATAATTAAGCCAAGCCATACAAATTCGCCAGAGAAAGCTATTAACAAAGAAATAAATAAAGCCGAAGCCATTTCNGCATTTGTTTTAGGTATTGCTAATGCAACATAAGCACATGCAAAACCAGTAAGGACTAATGTGAGGTTAAGAGCTATATTCATTAATGGTTCCATTAGTGTAATAAAAGGCAATGTTACATATAGAAAAGGCAGTCCCATGAGATAATAGGATCCTAAACCATCAAATATTGATGGCATTTCTTTAGAGCCTTTTTTCCATCTTTCTGCAACAACAACATGGACGCCAGTCCATAAAGCACCTTGAGTTGGAAAATTTGGATTAAAAATTAATCCAATTAAATTCCTTACAGCTATCGAAAGATGAAATCTATTAGAATCTATAGATATTGGCTCATCAGGCCTTTCTTTTTGAGCATCATTAAGTATCTCCTGACCAGTGATGATATCTCCAAACAATATAATATAGCCAATAATAACTAATGGTATTGCCTCTAAATACATACTAAATTCTGGAAACCCTATTGAAAATGGTGAAGTTCTCTCAAATAAAGTAACTACATCTGGGAAAGCAAAGCCCCATGTAACATCAAGATTTGCTTCACCAATTGAATATGCAACTATTGCAGCAATTAAAAATCCAGGGAGCAACCCAAGTGAACTAATTTTCTGAAAAAAAACATTTTTTGAAGCAAGTTTTTTAAATGGATCTGAGAATGTAGTAAGTATGCAGAGAGCAATTGCTATTGTCATTGCAATTGGTTGTTCCATAAACTTTGCATCAAATTCTTTAAAAAAAACTTGGTAAAATGCAGCTACAGCTGCACCTAAAATAATGCCAGATTTTAATGCATTTGGAATGTTGCTAACTATCTTTTCACTTAGTCCTGTTATTCCAAGGAATGCTACTAATAAAGTAAATTCAATGCATATTGCCGTCATAAATTGAAAAGTTTCAACTTGATATTCAGCTCCAGAAGGTAAATAAAAACCCATAGTGGCAAAAACACCAATAACAATCGGATATGCAGGAGTAATCCATCCAGGTGCAAATGGAACACCAAAAATTATTGGTCCAGAGGCTATCAATGTTCCAGATATGAAAGAAAGCGCTACTCCCTCTTCAAATGATAAACCCATACCCATAGCAATAGGGATCCCAGCAAATGCTGTTGCTCCAGAAATAATTAATCCTTGAAGAAACTCAGCAGTTCTAAACTTAATATGTAAAAAGGGTATCCTCAGTCTGAAAGGACCCCATTTAATTCCATTGACCTGAACCTGATTAGTATTCATTTGGATAAATCTGCCATTCCATCCTCTAAACCTTTCAGAGTAAGAGGATACATTCTATCTTCAAATAGTTCTTTTAAGATGCATATTGATGATGTGTAATCCCAATGATCATCAGGAACTGGATTAAGCCATGCCATGTTCTCAAAATGATCTGATAATCTTTTAATCCATACGTGACCTGCCTCTTCGTTCCAATGTTCGATACTACCTCCGGCATTTGTAATCTCGTAGGGTGCCATAGTTGCGTCACCAACAACGATGATTTTGTAGTCAGATGAAAACTTATTAATAATATCTTGAACCAAAAATCTTTCTTGAGACCTCCTTCGATTGTCTTTCCAAACAGATTCATAAATACAATTATGAAAATAAAAATATTCTAGATTTTTAAATTCGGTTTTAATTGCAGAAAAAAGCTCTTCGCAAAGCTTCACATATGGATCCATAGAACCGCCTACATCAAATAAAACAATAACCTTTACCGAATTTAACCTTTCAGGAACCATTTTGATATCAAGATAGCCAGCATTTTTTGCTGTTGATTTTATTGTGTCATCCATATCTAGTTCTAGATCATTTCCTTGCCTTGCAAATTTTCTAAGCCTCCTAAGTGCCATCTTTATATCTCTAGTACCAATAATTACTGAATCATCAAGATTAGAATATTGTCTTTGTTCCCAGACTTTGACAGCTTTTTTCTGGCCTCCTTCACCTCCAACTCTAATACCCTCAGGATTTTGTCCACCATGACCAAATGGTGAAGTACCATTTGTACCAACCCATTTATTACCACCTTCATGACGTTTCTTTTGTTCTTCTAGCCTTTTTTTAAATTCCTCTAGTAATTTTTCTAAGCCACCTAAAGATTTAATTTTTTTAAGTTCCTCGGGATCTAATTCTTTTTCAAAAGCTTTTCTTAGCCACTCTTCAGGTATTAGGGCTTGGAAAACATCTTCAAGTTTTTCAATTCCCTTAAAATAAATATCAAATGCCTTATCAAACTTATCATAATGTTTTTCATCTTTTACAAGAGTTGCTCTTGATAAATAATAAAAGTCATCCAAATTTGCATACACGAGTTGATTTTCAAGAGCTCCAAGAAGATCCAAAAGCTCTCTAAGAGTACATGGAACACCAGCTGATCTGATGGTTTGAAATAAATTAATTAACATTTACTTTGAATTAGCTTCTCGTCTAGACATAAATGCAAGTCTTTCAAGAAGCTGGACATCTTGTTCGTTTTTAAGAAGTGCTCCATATAAAGGAGGTATAGCTTTAGAGGAATCAGCGTTTTTAAGAATTTCATCTGGCATATCGTCAGATAATAGTAACTTCAACCAATCGATTAATTCAGATGTAGAAGGTTTTTTCTTTAAACCAGGAATTTTTCTTAAATCAAAGAATATTTCAAGCGCCTCTTTAACTAATTTTTTCTTAATTTTTGGATAATGAACTGAGACTATTTTATTCATAGTATCTCTATCTGGGAATTGTATATAGTGAAAAAAACAACGTCTGAGAAATGCATCAGGTAATTCTTTCTCATTATTTGAAGTCATTATTATTAATGGTCTATGCTTAGCCTTTATAGTTTCACCAGTTTCATAACAAAAGAACTCCATTCGATCTAATTCTTGCAGTAAATCATTTGGAAATTCAATATCAGCTTTATCTATTTCATCTATTAGCAATACAACTTGTTTATCTGATGTAAATGCTTCCCATAATTTACCTTTTTTTATGTAATTTGATATGTCTTTTACTCTTTCATCACCTAATTGAGAATCTCTAAGTCTAGTTACAGCATCATATTCATAAAGACCCTGAGATGCTTTTGTGGTTGACTTTATATGCCATTCAATCAAATCCATATTTAATGCACTTGCAACCTCAATAGCTAAAAGTGTTTTTCCTGTTCCTGGCTCTCCTTTAACTAATAATGGTCTTTCTAAAGACCTTGCAGCATTGACAGCCATGCTTAAATCATCAGTTGATATATAATTTTTTGTACCTTTGAATTGCATTTAACTTCCTTATTTAGATAATTTCTCTTCTGACTTTAGTATTCTAGTGAGTTGACGGCTAGAAGCAACTAAGTTTCCATTTAAATCCCATAAATTACAGTCCTGTTCAAAATAACCTTTGTTAATGTCTGTAGCTATAAAATCTGCATAAATGGTCTCAGTTGTAGGTAATTGTCTTATATGGGTGGTTAATGTAATAGTAGGAACCCAACCCAAGGCACCATATTTGTTACAAACTACCGGTGGCAATATGTCTGAGTAAAAAGATAAGCAGAATTGATCTGGCAATCCACCTTCCATTTTTAAATAAGCGCAACATCTAGCATCATAATTTGAATTATCTTCATCTTCGCCTCTTTTCCACCAAACTTGGTTGGGATGAATAGAACACTCAAGTTGGTGAATAAATGATGGAGTAAATCCCTTGGTTATTTCATCGTAGTTAAGATTTATATATTCATCTTTATCTTTATCGTTAAAAATTTCAGGTAAAGGTTTTTCTAATCCATCATATCCTTTCATATGATGGAAATCTGAGCATGTGCCTGTAAAGGTTGTACATACTCTTTCATCCTGTATAAGTTTAACAATGCCTGATGAACTACCCTTTCCAACCTTAAAGACATCTACTTCAAGTGAAATTGGTTTTGGATCAATACGATCAAGATATTGCACAGATGAGCTTATTGCAGTTGAGTGAGGAAGAACTTTTGTCAGAGCTTTATGCATAATTGCCATTAAGTAGCCACCATGAGGCGTATTACCAACAAAATAATCTGTATTCGGCTCAACGCTAAAACTATTATCTTTATTTTGTTTAAAATCTATAGCGTTCTGAAACTTTTGAAAATGATTCATGATTGAGTAATTTTAGTTCATAATCTACATTTTAAAAACATATACACCATGCATAATATCTTTGATATAGCCTGTAATTTTACAAGTGAGAGATTTGATAAGGATCTTGAGATAGTTATCGAAAGAGCAATTAAAAATAATGTTACAAAATTTGGGCTTATATGTAGTAGCTTAAGCGATATACCCAAACTTATTCATATCCAAAAAACTTACTCAGAATTGATGTCATTTACAATTGGTGTTCATCCTCATCATGCTAGTGAAGTTGATGAAAGTAGTCTAATAGAGCTAAAAAATTTAATTAATGAACATTCACCAAATGCAATTGGAGAAACTGGATTAGACTTTTTTAGAAATCTATCAACTTATGATGAACAAATTTATGCGTTTGAAGAACAGATTAAGATTGCAATNGAGTTAAATAAGCCTCTTTTTCTTCATCAAAGAGATTCACATAATGATTTTATAAAAATACTCAAGAAATATGCATCTGATATCAATAAGGCTGTGGTTCATTGTTTTACTGGAACACAGTCTGAACTGGATGATTATTTGGAGCTTAACTTTTTTATAGGTGTAACTGGTTGGATTTGTGATGAAAAGAGAAATGTTGAGCTCCGCAAAACGATTAAAAATATCCCGCTATCAAAATTAATGATTGAGACTGATTGTCCCTATTTAATTCCAAAAAATCTTGCTGATAAGCCAAGCAATAACAGAAACGAACCATCATATTTAAATCATATTGTCGATGAAATATCTTTGCTCATGGAAATTGATAAAAATAATTTATTAAAAGAAACCTATTTAAACAGTGTAAATTTTTTTGATAATTAATTTATCTAAAAAGATTCTTTTGAGAGGTTGAACTCTGAACAAATATTTTCAAGATCAGATCCAACCTTTCCTGAATTATGTCTTATTTCTGGTTTTGTTTTTGAATAACGTGGAGATGGGCTAGGTTGATCAAACCCATCAACATTTGTGAATGCTTGCCTTGCGATATTATGAGGATGAGATTTAGACTCTTCCATATTTAAAACTGGTGATACACAAGCATCACTTTCTTTAAAAATTTCTTCCCACTCAGATCTAGATTTTAATATGATCTTAGAAGCTATCTTTTTTTTGAGTTCTGGCCAGATATCTTTGTTATGTTGATCTAAGAACCTATCATCATCTATTTCGAGTTTTTCTAAAAGCTCGTTGTAAAACTGAGGCTCAATTGATCCTACAGCAATAAATTTTTTATCTGAACATTGATAAGTATCATAAAAATGTGCATATCCATCGAGTAAATTAGATTCTCTTTGGTCTTCCCAATGCCCCATTTCTTTTAAAGAATAGAAAAACGACATTAAGGAGAGAGATCCATCTACCATTGCAGAGTCAACAACTTGACCTTCACCTGTTTTAAGAGCATGAATTAATCCTGAAACTATACCGAACGCTAAGTGCATACCCCCTCCACCATAATCACCTATCAAATTTAGCGGAGGTATTGGATTTGATTCTTTCCGCCCAATAGCATTTAGCGCTCCAGATAAACTTATATAGTTGATATCATGACCTGCTTGATTAGACATTGGTCCCTCCTGACCCCATCCAGTCATTCTTCCATAAACAAGCTTAGGATTTCTTTCTAAACAAACGTTTGGCCCGAGACCAAGTTTCTCCATTACACCGGGTCTGTAGCCTTCAAAAACAACATCCATTTGATCGATAAGTTTCAATACTTCATTAATAGTGTCTTTATTTTTAAGATCAGCTGTTATTGAGCGTTTAGATCGATTGTGAATATCAAATTTATTTTCAATCCCCTCTGTTCCCTTTCTTCCAATTCTAATGACATTTGCACCCATATCTGCCAGAAGCATTCCACAATAAGGACCTGGTCCTAAACCTGAAAATTCTAATACACTGATGTTCTTTAATGGTCCCATATAATTATATTATTGAAAAACTTTATATTTTACTAATAGATTAGGTAATAAAGTTAAGGAGCATAAAAATGCAAGAATCATTGCTAATGCTGTAAATAACCCAAAAAGAATTGTTGGGAAAAAATTAGATAACGAAAGAATGCAAAAGCCAGCTGCAATGGTTGTCGCAGTATAAAAAATTGCTCTTCCAGTAGTTAAATGAGCATTTTTAAGTGCAATTTCAACAGAACCTGAAATTTTTAATTCTTTTTTAAATCTATAAATATAGTGAATAGTATTGTCTACCGCCATTCCAACACTTATTGCAGCTACTGTAATGGTCATAATATCTAGTGGGATTTTTAACAGTCCTAAAAGACCCATCACAGACGAAGCAACAAAAATATTTGGAATTAACCCTATGATCATAACCTTTATTGATTTAAAAATAAGGAACAACATAACTGAAATTACAACAAAAACAATTATTAAAGACCCAATTTGTGAAGCAAATAAGGATTGGAGCATATTGTTATATAACACTGCCAAACCTGTTATTTCATACTGATCAGAATCAAGATTAAATTTATTCTGAAGGTCATTATCTATTTTGGTGAGTAAATCATCTCTTTTAAGACTGGATGCAGATTCATTTACTCGTGTAGAAATTCTGACTACAGAATCGTCTTTGTTGATATAGGAATATAAAAGAGTCTCTCTAATATCTTCAGGCAGCACTGATCTTAAAAGTGCAAGCTCAAGATCATTAAGGTCCTCCCCATTATTAATTTCCCTTGCTAATTTGACACCACTTGCAACACTAAGAACTTTTCCAATTTCAGGAATAGAATCTAAATAATCATGAATTTTTTCTAATTCATTTAAAGAATAAATATTCCACCAATAACCTGCGGCTGAACTTGTTTCATCATCAAATAAATCATCTTCAAAAAATTCATCATCTATTGATATTGTTTCAAAATCATCTTCTGGTTTGGAGATGATAATATCTAATGTTGCTGTTCCACCAAGCTTAGAGTCTATTTCATACATTCCCTTGTATATTTCAGTATTTTTATCGAAATAATCAATAAATCTATTTTCAACTTCTAGTTTAGTGATCCCAAAACATAAGACGATAAAAGATATTAAAAAAGATGTAACAACAAATAATTTATATTTTGTCGAAAAGTTAAGCAAAGATTGATTTATTTTATACAAAGATAGGAAGTCTTTATGAGGCTTGTTGTTAATGAGGTAAAAAATACAGGGTAAAAAGGTAAAAGTTAGTATAAAAGCAATTGAAATTCCAAATGCCATCATTTTTCCAAATTCTATTACAGGTTTTAATTCACCAAATGTTAAGGATAAAAAAGCAACTGCTGTTGTTAACGCAGCAAAAAAACATGGCGCAAACATTTGATCGTATCCTTGAATAATTGCATTTTTAAAACTTGTTTCTTTCTTAATTTCATTTATTTTAACTACAAGATGCACAGTCAATGAAATAGTTAGTATTAATAGTAATGCTATAAAATTTGAAGAAACAACACTTATTTTCCAATCCATATAACCAAGAAAGCCCGCAGTTATAAAGGTTGCCAAAAAAGCATTTAAAAGAGGAAGTATTACTAGCCAAATTGATCCAAAAAACAGATATAGCATTAATGCAAATATTAGTGCAACGGCAGAACCAAATATTATTAAGTCAGATTCTATATATTCCATCATATCTGTGGCGATCATAGAGGGACCACCCAGATAAATTGTTGCTTCGTCTTTATATTTATTTAAAGTACCTCTGATCTCGGAAATAAGTAATTTACTAAATTCAGACTCTTGATTATTTAATTCGCTAATTCTTTCATTAATTTGATTAAGTCTATTTTGGAGTTCAGTTTTATTTTTTAGGCTTAAAACTTCTTTTGAAGAAAGGGTATCAAGAATTTCATATCTTTCAGAGATTAGCTCATCATATTCATCATTTCCTCGCAAAACTACCTGCATTGCAGTAACTTTTCCATCTTTACTTATGATTAATTCTTTATATATAGGGTTATTTATGATCTCTTCTCTTGCTAATTCGAGATCAATATTTTCATCAGTTAAATCTTTGAGATTGTCCGCAACATCTGTAAGACCAACTCTTGGTTGAAAAAAAATTGGTGCATCTAAAATTGAAAGGACAGAATCGACACCATTTATTTTTTTTAAATCATTTTCGAGATTTGCTATTCTATTTAGAGAATAATCTGAGAACAGTTCGCCTTGTGGTTCGTATGTAACTATTAAAAAGCTTGAATCGCCAAACTCATCTTCAGCTTCTCGATATGTTTTTAGTGATTCATCGCTCTCTAAAACTAAAGCATCTGATGAAGCATCTAACTTGAAATTATTTAAACCAACTGCTGAAAAAAATGACAGTATCAATATACCCAAAATAACTATTATGTATTTATCAATTAGAAATGAAGCGATATTCTTTATATCTACTCTCATATTATTTATTTGCACAATTAGGCGAATCAATTACAACGGGATTTTTATCGTATTCATTTTTATCAAATGCATAAATTGAAAGTGCATGTATTTCATTCATTAGGCTATCGAGAGTTTCATAGATTAATTGATGCCTCTTTACATTACTTATGTCTTTAAAGATATCCGAAACAACAACTATCTTAAAGTGGCTTTCTGAATTAGGTGGAACATTATGCATAAAACTTTCATTGACAATGTTTAAAACTATTGGGCTTAAATTATCATTAATAATATTTTTAATTTTATTTTCTATTATCTTTTCCATAATTTGTTATAGATCAAAGCAAATATAACTATAAATGAGGCTCCAATAGCAACCGGCATTATAACGAATTCAAATGTCTTTGCTCCTAAAATAGCTATTANAGGATTAGCTCCAGCTGGAGGATGAACTGTTTTGGTAAGCATCATTAAAGCAATAGCTAGAGCGAGACCAGCAGCAATAGCCAAGGGAGATTCACCTAAAAAATAAAACATTAGCACCCCTGAAGAAGCAGATAAGATATGTCCAAAAAAAACATTACGCGGGCTTGCCAAAGGACTGTCATGAACCGCCATTACCAAAACCAAGCTTGCACCAAATGGAGGGATTAACCATACATTTGTTGCATCAATAGAATTAAAGTAGGCTATCAAAAACATGCACAAAAACGCACCAACCACTGAAATAATAATATTTTTATATTTCTCTGATAAAAAATTTAAATTCATATCCTTAAGATTAACTCATTTTTAAAATAAAGATAAATTTAGCCATTCAGATTAGGTGTATTATCCATATTCTTAATCTCAATAATAACCTTTTCCCATTTTATCCATTCTTCATTATTGAGATCAGCTGCATGTTCAGCAGCTCTTAGCATTGCCACTGTCTCAGCATCATCACCATACTGTGAAATCAAAGTATTTGCTAATGATTTTATGAGTTCGTTATCATTCATTGATTAATGTAATATTGGCATCATTATCCCATGTATAATTAGTTCTTTACATGACAATTTTTTACATATGAATATACTTTGGCTTAAAGATAAGAAGATTGGTCATGAAAAGCAAGTAAAAGCATTGCTAGATGAATTATCAAAATCAAGAGAAATTAATATAATCGAAAACGAAGTTGATTATACATTTGATGATAAATTGAATGACATCTTTTTTGGTTGGTTTGAGAAGCTTACAAAAAGAAGTTTACACACCACAGATGAAGATCATATTTGGTATATTCGTAATAAGTATAAAAGCAGCAATATAGATATTATTATTGGCGCTGGTCACAATACATATCCATACATACTATCTTACAAAAATGCTCTTACTTTAAAAAGAAAGTCACTTAGTTCATCATCTTCAAAAAGTTTTATTAAAAAAATTAAAGACTTAAACTCTTATTACGAAAGAGATAAAGATTCTAATTTAAAGGCAATTGCAGTGCTTGTGCCATCATTTAATCAAAAGGATTTTGATCTCATATGTGCTCCTAATCATGATGCATACAGACTAAAGTACGTTGATGATGCTAAAAAGATTTTCTATGAAGGATCACTCTCAAAAGTTTATGATAATCAACCAGATGACAATATTGGATTCATAGGTCTTGGTGGAAAAAATAAACATTTCAACTTTGATGTTGATAATATTTTGAAACAAATTCAATATGTAACTTCAATATATCCATCTAAAGATTGGTACATATTTAATTCCAGAAGAACACCAAAGATTCTTAATAAACTTATAGAAACTTATGTTATTGAAAACAAAATACAGAATATTTATTTTCAAGATTCTAATAAAAAAGAAATTAAATCCTATGATGAAATTATTTCAGTATCATCTATAAAAATTATTACACAAGATAGCGTAAATATGATTTATGAGAGCCTTTCATCTCGCGGTGAAACAATTTTGTTTAATATGGATTACTTTAAAAATAATAAAATTGTTAAGCAAATTCACAAGTTGCTCAGAAATAAGCAAGTTGGCTACATTGACGATGGAGACCTGACCAAAGATTTAAAAGCAATGAAAATTATTAAGCAACAAAACAAAGATTTATTTGCTGAAGTTGAAAAACTGGCTTATAAGGTTAATCAATTTTTACAAGAATAATGAAAATAGTTCATTTGGTTTTAAGTGAAAGCTTTGCAGGAATTGAACAGCATGTTGATGAAATATTAAGCACTCTAGATTCGCATGAGGCATTTTTAATATGCAATAAAT
>JGI24820J26691_1000413_pt1 | contig 12773 bp, 12 predicted proteins | sample METZYME_5_50m_FD_26691 | JGI IMG/M metagenome (IMG submission 26691) | reverse complement strand
GCTGCATCTTGTACAACGAATGCTATTGTTCCAGTTTTAAAAACTATTAATGATGAGTATGGGATAAATGGTGGTCACATTGAAACTGTCCATGCCTATACAAATGATCAAAATCTAATTGATAATTTTCATAAAAAAGATAGGAGAGGTAGGGGCGCTCCATTAAATATGGTAATTACATCAACCGGAGCTGTAAATGCTGTTGCAAAAGCTTTGCCTGAACTTAAAGGCAAATTAACCGGAAATGCTATTCGTGTTCCAACTCCAAACGTCAGTCTTGCAATATTATCATTAGAATTAAATGAAAAAGTGACTGTTGAAACAGTTAACGATTATCTAAGATCAATGGCTTTTCATTCAAAATATAGAGAGATAATTGGGTATGTAAATTCTTCAGAAATAGTTTCTACTGATTTTTATTCATCACCATTTGCAACAATAATTGACTCTCAAGCAACAATAACAAATGATAAAAGAGTTACACTTTATTGTTGGTACGACAATGAGTATGGATATACTAAACAAGTAATTAGTTTGGCTAAAAAAGTAGCTAAGATTGATCTCCCAAGATTACCTAAACCAATTAGTTAAAAACGTAGAATCCTAGGCACTTTAGCCTTATAATTCTATTGTTTTTTATTGTTTCAAACGTAACTTTATAAAGGCACACAAAAAGTGATAAAAATATCAAAAGGTCTTGATTTACCAATATCAGGCTCGCCTATAAATACAATCTCCGACGAACCTAAAGTTTCGTCTGTAGCACTATTGTCTAATGATTTTATTGGCATGAAACCAACTATGTTAGTTAAAGAGGGAGATTCAGTAAAAGTTGGTCAAAAAATTTTTGAGGATAAAAAAAATATTGGTGTTTTTTTTACATCACCTGCAGGTGGTACTGTAAAGAACATTAATAGGGGCGATAAAAGAAAATTTTTATCGATTGAAATTGAAATTGAAGATAATGAAGAATTTATAAGTTTTGAAATAGGTAAATCTCCTGATGAAATTAAAAAAAGTCTTATTGATTCTGGATTGTGGAATGCCTTCAGAACAAGACCATTTAATAGAACACCTGGGATAAACGATACTCCAAATGCAGTTTTTATAAACTGTTGCGACAGTAATCCACTTTCAATAGACCCCATTGAAATAATTTCTCATAACAAACTAGAATTTGATATAGGTTTAGATGTTATATCGAATTTATTTGATTGTGATTTAAATCTGTCCTATCAAAATGATAATTTTGATACATCAAACGATAAGATCAATTATTATCAATTTAAAGGTCCGCATCCATCTGGTCTATCAAGCACCCACATATCTAAAATTTATCCTGTAAATTTAAATAGAACCGTATGGACAATCAATTATCAAGATATTATTTCTATAGGTTTTTTAAAAGAAAATAATCAAATAAGGACATCTAAATATATTTCTCTGGGAGGACCATCAGTTTACGAGCCGTCTTTACTTAAAATTAGAATTGGGGGAAATATTGACGAAATTACTGCTGGCAAAGTGGAACCTAATTCCAGAATAATCTCTGGATCCATTTTGCATGGTCATGAATCAGAGGGTGTTATGAATTATTTGGGTTATTATGATTCACAAATATCTGTAATTAAAGATGAAGTTAATGAAATATTTATGAATTGGTTAATGCCAGGCACTTCATTACATTCAAAATTAAATGTTTTTTTGTCATCATTTATTAAACCAGACAAATATATATTCAATACCTCTATCGGAGGTGGAAATAGGGCAATAGTTCCAATTTCTTCATACGAGGAAGTAATACCTATGGATATACTCGTTACACAGCTCTTAAAAGCATTAGTGGTATCAGATGTTGATATGGCAATTGATTTGGGCATGTTAGAGCTTGTGCCTGAAGATTTGGCATTATGCTCATATGTCTGTCCAAGTAAGTATGATTATTCATCTATTTTGATGGATAATTTAAACAAACTGTATTTAGAATCATGAAAATTTTAAGAAATTATCTTGATGATATTAAACCAAACTTTGTAAGTGATGGCAGATATGTTAAGTGGTTTCCTTTGTTTGATGCAATTGAAAATTTACTCTTCTCATATGGCAAAAAAACTAAAAACCCAATACATGTTAGAGATGCTGTAGATATTCAAAAAGTAATGGTTACAGTTTGGTTAGCTACATTTCCTGCAATGTTTTTTGGTATGTATAACCTTGGAGCTAATTCTCTTGAGTATTTAGAATCAATCAATCAACAAAATACAGGTGATTGGCATCATTATTTCGTAAGTATTGTTGGTTACGATGCAAATAGTTTTATTAGTAAATTATGGTTTGGTGCATGCTATTTTTTACCAATATATTTTGTTGTTTTCACTGTTGGCATTGCTTGGGAAGCTTTATTTGCAATTATTAGAAAACATGAAATAAATGAAGGTGCTTTTGTTTCAACAGTTTTATTTGCTTTAAGTTGTCCACCTGACATACCACTTTGGCAAGCTGCTATGGGCATATCATTTGGTTTGGTTATAGGAAAAGAAATATTTGGTGGAACTGGTAAAAATTTTTTAAATCCTGCATTAACTGGCAGAGCTTTTCTTTATTTTGCTTATCCAGCACAAATATCAGGTGATAAAGTTTGGGTTGCAGGCATTTCAGATTACAACATAATTCCTGAGGGTTATAGTGGTGCAACGGCTCTTGGTGTAGCTGCTGAAAGTGGGATGGCTGGCATAACAAGTTCATATACCTGGATGGATGCATTCTTAGGCAATATACCTGGTTCTGTTGGTGAAACATCAATCATTGCTATTATGATTGGATTAGCTGTTTTATTGGTTACTAAAGTTGCATCTTATAGAATTGTTTTAGGGACTTTTGTTGGAATGATATTAATGTCATCACTTTTAAATATCGTTGGCTCTGATACTAATCCAATGTTTGCTATTCCGTGGTATTGGCATGCTGTTATAGGAAGTTTTGCTTTTGGATTGGTATTTATGGCTACAGAACCAGTATCAGGATCTGGAACTAATACAGGCAGATGGATATACGGAATTGTAATTGGAGTTACAGTTATTCTTATAAGAGTTATTAATCCGGCATTCCCTGAGGGAATGATGTTGGCAATTCTATTCGCAAATCTTTTAGCGCCTGTTATTGATCATATGGTTGTAATGTCTAACATTAAAAGAAGAAAGGCTTTGTTCAATGAATGAATCAATTATTAAAACTATAGGAGTTGCATTTGCAGTATGTCTAGTTTGCTCATTAGTAGTCTCTACTTCTGCAGTAAGCTTAAGAGATCTTCAAAAAGAAAATAAACTCAATGATAAAAGAATTAAAATTCTTCAGGTTGCCGATATATATGACCCAAATACGTCTATAGCAGAACAATTTTCTGAGTTAGAGTCGAAATTTATTGACTTTAATACTGGTTTAACAATGGATGAGTATAATAATTTCAATATAGATGATTACGATCAAATTTTAGTCACAAAAGATCCAAATTTCTCGTCTAAGGTTCCAGCATCTGAAGATATTGCGATTATTAAAAATAGAGAAAATGTTGGAAAAATTTATATATTAAGGAATGAGTTAGGCGGTATTGATAAACTAGTTTTACCAATTCGTGGATATGGATTATGGGGAACTTTATACGGTTATATTTCTATTGAAGATGATTTCAATACTGTTTCGGGTATTGAATTTTATGATCATAAAGAAACTCCTGGCTTAGGTGCAGAAGTTGACAATCCAAAATGGAAAGCTCAATGGAGAGGAAAAAAAATATACAAAGATAATCAAGTTAATTTATCTGTAATCAAAGGCAAAGTTGAAGAGGGCGATTCAGATTCATCATATAAAATTGATGGTCTATCTGGAGCAACCATTACAAGCAGAGGTGTATCAAATATGGTAGCTTACTGGTTTGGTGAGTCAGGTTATTCATCATTATTAAGAGAGTTAGATTATGAATCTTAAACAGTATCAAGATGTAATAATAAAACCTCTTATTGATGAAAATCCAATAACGCTTCAAATACTTGGCATTTGTTCTGCATTGGCAGTTACAAATAATCTTTCTGTGACTCTAGTAATGTGTGCAGCTGTAATAAGCGTAGTTTCTTTTTCAAATTTATTTATATCTTTAATTAGAAACTATATTCCCTCCAGCATAAGAATTATCGTTCAAATGACAATCATCGCTTCACTAGTAATAGTAGTTGATGAATTATTAAAAGCTTACGATTATGAGACTAGTAAAAAGCTTTCTGTGTTTGTGGGTTTAATTATTACTAATTGCATTGTAATGGGTCGTGCTGAAGCTTTTGCCATGAAACAAAAACCTCTATTAAGCTTCTTAGATGGCCTGGGTAATGGTATCGGATATAGTTTAATTTTAATTGGAGTTGCAACTATCAGAGAACTCTTTGGGGCAGGAACTTTATTTGGTTACGAGATACTCCCACTAATTTCCAACGGTGGGTGGTACATGGGTAATAANTTACTTCTGCTNCCACCAAGTTCTTTTATCATTATNGGTTTATTTATATGGTTAATAAGATCTTTGAGATCTGATCAGATTGAAGAGGATGATTTTTTTGTNTCAAAACATTCAACTAGTCCTGATTTAACAAAAAGAGAAATAAATGTTTGAACATTATTTAAGTATATTTATAACAACTGTTTTTATAGAGAATATAGCTTTATCTCTTTTTTTAGGAATGTGTACATTCATTGCTATATCAAAAAAAATTGATGCAGCTTTTGGTTTAGGAATTGCAGTTATAGTAGTCTGCTTAATTACGGTCCCTTTAAATAACTTAATTTATAACTATATATTAAGAGAAGATGCTTTAACTTGGATCGGTATAGAAGGTTCAAATTTAGAATTTGTTGAGCTGATAAGTTATATCGGTGTCATAGCTGCAAGCGTGCAAATTTTAGAAATGTTTTTAGATAAATATGTGCCTGCTTTGTATAATGCTCTTGGTCAATTTTTACCACTTATTACGGTGAATTGTGCAATATTAGGAGCTTCACTGTTCATGGTTGAAAAAGATTTAATGTTTGTAGAAAGCATAGTATATGGATTTGGTGCTGGTTTTGGATGGGCATTAGCTATTGTTGTATTGGCCGGTATAAGAGAAAAGCTAAAGTACTCTGATATACCTGACGGATTAAAAGGGCTAGGTACAACTTTTATTATCGTTGGATTAATGAGTTTTGGATTTATGTCATTTGGAGGAATTTCACTTTAGTATGAGTATTGATTTAATTTTAGGAGTTACAGCTTTTAGTGGAATTATTATTTTACTTGTTCTTGTTATTATTTTTGCAAGATCAAAACTCGTATCAACCGGTAATGTTGCAATTGAAATTAATGGTGATGCAAGTAACCCGATTGTAGTCCCAGCTGGCGCTAAACTTTTACAAACATTAGCTGATAATAATATATTTCTAGCTTCTGCCTGTGGTGGTGGTGGAACATGCAGTCAGTGTAAGTGCCAAGTCTTTGAAGGAGGAGGGTCTATATTAGCTGCTGAAGAGTCACACTTTAACTCAACACAACAAAAAGATGGTTGGAGATTGTCATGCCAAGTGCCAGTAAAGAATGACTTAAAAATTGCAGTACCTGAAGATGTTTTTGGTGTTAAAGAATGGGAGTGTGAAGTAATATCAAATGAGAATGTTGCAACTTTTATCAAAGAATTGGTTCTTAAGTTGCCAGAGGGTGAAAATGTAGATTTTAGAGCAGGTGGATATGTTCAACTCGAAGCGCCTGCATATGATCTTGATTATAAAGATTTTGATATTGATAAAGAGTATCACGAAGATTGGGATAGATTTAAGATTTGGGATAACAAATCATCTACTAGAGAACCTGTTATTAGAGCTTACTCAATGGCTAATTATCCTGAAGAAAAAGGCATTATAAAATTTAATATAAGGATTGCTTCGCCACCTCCTGGTCAAGATGTTCCACCTGGATTAATGTCCTCTTGGACTTTTGGTCTGAAACCAGGAGATAAAGTTAAAGTTTTTGGTCCATTTGGTGAGTTCTTTGCTAAAGAAACCGAAGCTGAAATGGTTTTTGTTGGTGGTGGAGCAGGCATGGCACCTATGAGATCTCATATATTTGATCAATTACTAAGAATTAATACAAATAGGAAGATTACATTCTGGTATGGAGCTAGAAGTCTCAAAGAGATGTTTTATGTAAATGAATTTGATGAATTGGCAAAGAAATATGACAACTTTGAGTGGCATGTAGCATTATCCGACCCACTACCAGAAGATGACTGGGACGGAGAAACTGGTTTTATTCATAATGTTCTATATGAAAATTACCTAAAAAGTCATGATGCTCCTGAAGATTGTGAATACTATATGTGTGGTCCACCAATGATGAATAAGGCAGTAATTGATATGTTAATTAATTTAGGCGTTGAGCCTGAAAATATTGCTTTAGATGACTTTGGCGGCTAATTAAAATTACTGTGACTAGATATTTTTTATCAAAAGTCTTGGCGCTATTTGCAGGAATAGTTTTAATATTTGTTGCATACAATCATAATTCGAATTCATTATATGTAATATCAGGCAAAGCTTACGGAACTACCTGGTCTGTATCGTCTCCTGAATACATCGCAGATAATCACAAGGATTCAATAAAAAAAATTATTTATGAGGTGGATTATGTAGCCTCAAACTACAAATCTGAATCCGAGATCTCAAAAATTAATATTAATTTTAATGAATATCAATTTGTTTCAGATGACCTTTTTAATATTTTAAAAATTGCCAAAAGTGTTGAGTCTGTTTCTGAAGGATATTACAACATAATGTTAGGTAAAATTTCTAGTAATTTAGGATTTGCGCCAGATTTTGGTATAAATCCACTTCAAAAAAAACCATCAACATATCGACTAGATGAAACAAATAACTCACTTATTAGATACTCTGATAATTGGTTTGACTTATCATCAATTGCTAAAGGTTATGCTGTACAAAAAATTCATGATTATCTATCTAATAATAATTTAAATAATCATTTAATTGATATTGGAGGAGAATTAATAATAAGTGGTAAAAAAAATGGTAAGCCATGGAATGTTGGCATACAAAATCCTTTATCCAATATTAATAGTTCAACGACAACAATTAATAATAAAAATCATAATTTTCTTGCTATTGCTACGTCTGGTGAATATAGAAACTTCAAATTAGATAATGACGGAAATAAAATAACACATACTATTAATCCGCAAACACTTTCTTCAATTGATAACGATATTTTATCGGTTACTGTAATCAATGAANATTCAGCTACNTATGCTGACGCATATGCAACAGCATTTAATGCAATGGGTAAAAATAATGCAATTAGAATTGCTAATAACAACAATATTGCAACAATGATTATTTACAAAAATGACGATGATAAAGATATTGTTTTTTCAGATAAATGGTATGATTTGTTTTTATGAATGAGCTAATACTGTCATTTTTAATTATAGCTTTTGCATTTACTGGCCTTGCAGTTGGTCTAATTTTTAAAAATCAACCAATCAAAGGTTCTTGTGGAGGAATGGCTAATCTTGAAGATGGTTCTACTTGTGAAATATGCGGTAGGTCAGATCTTGAAAATTGTAATGATTAGATCATTATTAAACGATGCTTAAAGGTCATTGCGACGAAAAATTCTCCGAACTTAGAAAAATTCTTGATCAGCAACTAAGTTCTAATTTTGAATTAGGTGCATCTGTTGCAGTGGAGTGGAAAGGAAAAGAAGTTGTTAATCTTTATGGAGGTTATAAAGATGAAAATAAAAATTCTGAATGGCAAGAAGACACAATTGTTAATGTTTTTTCAGTAACCAAAGCTGTTTCAGGTATTTGTATTTCTCGATTGATTGATGCTGGACTATTAGATGTAAACAAAAATGTTGGTCATTATTGGCCCGAATATGCTTGTAACGGTAAAGAAAATACAAAAGTTATTGATTTTTTAACACACAGAGCTGGTATGTTTGGTTTTGAAAATGATATTCCACAGGCTAGTTGGGGTGATTGGGATATTTATGTAAAGGCTCTAGAAAAACAGAAACCTTTTGTTACACCAGGATCTTCTCAAGGATATCATGCAGTTACTTTTGCTTGGTTGGTAGGAGAGCTATTTAAAAAAATTGATGGAAGAACTATTGGTAACTATTTTAAGGANGAAATANCAAATCCANTAGATATTGATTTTCATATTGGACTGAATAATGAGCAAGTAAAACGATGCGCATCTATAACATCTTTTGATAGATTAGATTCAATTAAACCTCCAATTGATTTTATTAAATATATACCTAATTTTCTTCTTAACGAAGATTTAGTAAATTTAAAAAAATCTCTTCAATCNAAACACTTTTTAAAAGCTTTTATGCCAGAACCTTTTCAAGAAAATGATGTTAACTCTAATGATTTTAGAATGGCTGAACTACCTGCTGGAAATGGACATGGGACTGCATCTGGTCTTGCAAAGTTATTTGGAATATTAGCTACCGGTTGCAATAGAAATAATATTAATTTGATGAATGAAAGTACATTAGATCAGGCCACTAAAGTTCATACAAGTGGCCCAGATACGGTCTTATTTGGAGTAAAACTTAAATTTGGCTATTGTTTTATGTTAGATGGTAATAAGAAAACTAATGTACATTTCGCTCCAATATTCTATGAAGGAGCTTTTGGACATGCAGGAATAGGGGGCTCGGTAGCATTTGGTGATAAAAAAAATGAATTAGGTTATAGCTTTGTTTGTAATAAACAACAAAAGTCATCGAGTTTATACAAAACTTCTAATTTGCTTACTGAAGCACTATATAAAGCAATCAATTAAAATTGGTTCATAGTATTGTCTTCACCAGCAGCTTTTAAAGCTGCTTCACCAGCAAAATATTCTTTATGATCGTCACCCATATCAGACCCTGACATGTTTTGGTGTTTCACACATGCTATTCCCTGACGAATTTCTTTTCTTTGAACATTAGCAACATATCCAAGCATACCTTCAGTTCCAAAATATTCTTTAGCAAGATTATCAGTAGAAAGAGCAGCTGTATGATATGTTGGTAATGTAATTAGATGATGAAATATACCAGCTTGTTTAGATGCATCTGCTTGAAATGTTCTAATCTTATCATCAGCTAATTTTGCTAATTCTGTATCGTCATATTTTTCATTCATTAAATCATCTCTATCGTAATCTGAGACATCATCACCAGATTTGCTCATAGAATCAAAAACTTGTTGTCTGAAATTTAAAGTCCAATTAAAAGAAGGACTATTGTTGTATACCAACTTAGCATTTGGAATAACTTTTTTAATTTCATCCATCATTTCAGCAATTTGACCAATATGAGGTTTTTCTGTTTCAATCCAAATTAAATCAGCACCATTTTGTAAACTTGTAATTGAATCAAGTATACATCTAGCCTCACCAGTACCTTTTCTAAATTGATATAAGTTGGAAGGCAATCTCTTTGGACGAACAACTTTACCGTTTTGGCTGATCATAACATCGCCATGTTTCATATTTTCATCATTGATTTCTTCAACATCTAAAAATGAATTATATTGATCTCCAAGATCACCTTCTTCGTTAGTTATTGCTATTTGTTTTGTTAGACCTGCTCCAAGGGAGTCAGTTCTGGCAACAATAATTCCATCATCAACACCTAACTCTAAAAATGCATATCTAACAGCATTAATTTTTGCTAAAAAGTCTGCATGAGGGACAGTGACCTTTCCATCTTGATGACCACATTGTTTTTCGTCAGATACCTGGTTTTCTATTTGAATTGCACATGCTCCTGCCTCAATCATTTGTTTAGCCATAAGGTATGTAGCCTCTTCATTGCCAAATCCTGCGTCAATATCGGCGATTATAGGAACAATATGTGTTTCAAAGTTGTCTATCTTCTCTTGAATTGCAGGCTTGTCCTTTTCAGATGCTTTATCTAATTCTCTAAATAGACCTCCAAGTTCTCTAGCATCAGCTTGTTTTAAAAATGTATAAAGTTCATTTATAAGACTGGCAACAGAAGTTTTTTCATGCATTGATTGATCGGGTAATGGTCCAAATTGCGATCTTAGTGCAGCAATCATCCACCCTGATAAATATAAATATTTCTTTTTGTTTGTACCAAAATGTTTCTTAATTGATATTAATTTTTGTTGGCCAATAAATCCATGCCAACACCAAGAGATTGTGTATAGGCAGAAGGATCTTTATCATATTCATCCATATCATTACGCATTATGGATGCAGTATATTTTGCAATATCTATACCAGTTTTAAACTGATTCTGAAGCCTCATACGAGCAACATAATCAGGACTAATTGAATTCCAATTAGATGTATTCATATCAGTAATTGAAGATGCTTCTTCAATAGAATTTTTGTATTTAGACATAAGTAACCCCTATTTATGTAGTGAAGTAAATATTAATATAATTTAAGTGTCAATATGTGTTAAAAATGTCCATTTTGAAGTATTTTTTAAGTAGTTTTACTACAAAAAATGTTGAATTCAGACTTTTTTTGCAAGTCCTATATATTTATCAGGACTCAGAGAAAGAAGCTTATTTTTTGCTTTTGATGATATATCAAGGCCATTAATAAATTTTATATATGACTCCTTATCAAGTTTATTGCCTCTCGATAAGGTTTTTAATTGCTCATAAGCATCATCAATGCCTTCGTAGCGCATTATGGTTTGAATGGCTTCTGTTAAAACTTCCCAATTTTTGTTTAACTCATTAAAAATAAAATCTCTATTTGGTTCGACTTTCATTAATCCTTTATTTAACGAACTTATTCCAATCTTTGAATAACCAAACGACATACCAATATTTCTTAGGACAGTACTATCTGATAAATCTCTTTGAAGGCGTGATCTTGTTAGTTTATTTATAAAATAATCATTTAGTGAATTCGACATACCGAAATTACCCTCAGAATTTTCAAAATCAATCGGATTTACCTTATGAGGCATAGTAGATGATCCCACTTCATTTTTATTCAATTTAAGTTTGAAAATTTCATTTGATATGTAAATCCACATATCTTGTGATAGATCAATACAAATATTATTAGTTCTTGTAATTATTTGAAGTAACTCAGCAATCCAATCATGTGGTTCAATCTGTGTAGTGACAGGATTTTGTTCCACATTAAACGTTTTAATGAATTTTCGTGTGAATAATGGCCAGTTAACTCTACTTTCTGCAATGTCAAAAGCATGATAATTTCCAACTGCGCCACTAAACTTAGCCAAAGGCACTACGGACTGTAATTTATATATTTCTCTATGAATTCTTGTATAGAAAACTTTAATTTCCTTACCAATAGTTGTTGGTGAGGCAGCCTGACCATGAGTTCGAGAAAGGATAGGGGTATTCAACCATTTCGATGATAGTTTTTTTAGATTTTTGGTAAGAGTCTTTATATCATTTTCATAAACTTTCATGCCTTCCTTAATCATAATTGCATAGGATAATGAGTTGACATCTTCGCTAGTCAAACCAAAGTGTATTAAATGGGTATATTTAGATAAAACATTGTCTTTTAAAAAAAAGTTTTTTATATAGTATTCAACTGCTTTTACATCATGATTAGTTGTCTTTTCTATTTTTTTTATTTCTAAAACACTCTTATCATTAAATGAGTCACGAAACTTTAAAAGTTTATTTTTTGTTTGTTTGGATATCTTAGAAAAATATTTTGGGTATTTCTCGCAAAGATATATCAACCAATTAATTTCTATTACGAACCTAGTTTTAATAAGGTTATGTTCTGAAAATATGCCTCGAATGTCTTCAATTTTAGATGAGTATCTATTATCTAGTGGTGAAATATTATTATGGTTAAATTTCATGATTAATGTCGATTAGTAGTCACTATTATGCGCTTTTAGAAATAATTCCTCCACCCAAACAAACATCGTTATCATAAAATACAGCCGATTGGCCAGGAGCTACTCCTCTAATAGATTCTGTAAATTCAACATTATAGATTTCATTTTCATAAGATATTTCACAGTCTACAGGTGTATGTTGATGTCTTACTTGCACACTACAGCTTTTTGGAAAAGAAAAATCTAAGCTATTAATCCAAGAAATATTATCGCACTCTAGATACTTGCTAAATAACAATTCGTTATCTATACCCTGACATACATAAACTTCATTCTTACTTATATCTTTTTCAAAAACATACCAAGGTAAATCTTCTTTTCCTTTAACACCTCCAATATTTAAACCTTGTCTTTGGCCCTTTGTATAAAGAGTTGCTCCATTATGTATTCCGACCTCGGATCCGTATTCATCAAAAATAATGCCTTTTTCTAATTTAATAAATCTACCCAAAAAATCTTTAAGATTCCTTTCACCAACAAAACATATTCCAACAGAATCTTTTTTTGAAAATATAGGCAGATTTAAACTCTCAGCAATATCTCTTACCTCATTTTTAAAAAGATTTTCCAATGGAAATATACATTGTTTGAATTCATTTTCTTTAACCTCATGAAGGAAATATGTTTGATCTTTTTTCAAATCTTTTGATCTTACTAGGTATTTTTTACTGTTAATATCTCTTAAGGAAGCGTAATGTCCGGTTGCAATATAATCAGCACCAATATTTAAAGCATAATCGAGAAATGATTTAAATTTTATTTCACGATTGCACAAAATATCTGGATTTGGTGTTCTGCCTTT
>JGI24820J26691_1000409_pt1 | contig 12793 bp, 8 predicted proteins | sample METZYME_5_50m_FD_26691 | JGI IMG/M metagenome (IMG submission 26691) | reverse complement strand
GAATGTTTCTAGCAAGCATTATGGCTTTTGTTATATCTTACAAAACTATTTTTACTTTTGTTCCAAATAAAAAGATTTTGCTGGCTGGGGTTTTTCTGGGTTTTCATTTTGCCCTTTTCTTCAGGGGTGTTCAGCTAACCTCTATTGCTGAGGCGGCTCTTTTGGGAACCATTGCTCCTGTTTTCACCGAAATATATTCTATCTTATTTCAAAAGAAACGTTTTTCACCAAAGGTTTTCTTTGGGTTATTGCTCGCCCTTTTGGGTGCATATATTCTTATAAGCCAAAGCAGCTTCAGCGACACTAGCACTGTTGGAAATTTGTTGGCAGTTCTTTGTTCTGTTGCGATGGCTGTTGTCCTTCTTGTCGGAAAAAATGTTAGAAAGAGCGTGGGTCTTTTTGAGTATTCGCGATGGCTGTTTCTTTACGCTGCGTTTTGTCTTTTTTTAATATCTGTTTATCAAGAAGTTAGTGTTTTTTCATTCTCTAAGCCTGATTTTGGTTGGTTTGTTTTTCTTGCCGCTGTTCCAACTATGGTTGGGCACAACATTTTCTACTATCTTGTTAAAACGCTTAGCGCTACAACCGTTGCCGCTGTTCCTTTGGGTGAGCCTGTTATTTCTTCTGTTGGTGCTTTTTTCTTGTTTGGAGAGCCGGTGGGTTTTTTTGTTTATCTGGGGGGTTTTATTACACTCTCGGGTGTATATATTATAATAAAAAATGATCGCTAAACAGCCATTGGCGCTTTGATGCTTTCCATTGGGCTGTAACCAGTGAGCTTATAATCTTTTGGTGTAGTTTTTAAAACCTGTTCTATTGATTCAACCTTTGGCATTTGCAGTTTTGGAGCTTCCTGTGGTGTGCGTTTAATTTGCTCTTTTACCTGNTTAAAGTGGTTTTTATAAATATGGCAGTCNCCNCCAGTCCAGATAAACTCTCCAGGGCTTAGGTGAAGGATTTCAGAAAAAATATGAACCAAGAGGCTGTATGATGCTATGTTAAACGGAACCCCNAAAAACATATCAGCGCTCCTTTGATAAAGCTGACAGCTCAACTCATTGTCTTGAACATGAAACTGAAACATTGTATGGCAAGGAGGAAGGGCCATTTCTTTTATCTTATCAACATTCCATGCGCTCACTATGTGCCTTCTGCTGTTTGGGTTGTCTCTTAAGTCTGAAATTATCTTTTTAATCTGGTCTTCTCCCCCAACATCTTTTCCCCAAGATCTCCATTGTTTGCCGTAAACGGGGCCTAGTTCTTTTTGTGTATCATTATTAAGGTGTCCAAGCTCAACTCCCTGCTTGTCTGCGTTTGCTGTCCAAATTGTTTTTTTTTCGATTATTTCTGTTCGTTTCTTTCCAAAGTGTATTTCTGCCAACCTTCTTTCATCTGTTCCGCCTTCCAAAAACCAAAGCAGCTCGCTTACAACACTTCTCCATGCAAGCTTTTTTGTTGTTACTGCCGGAAAACCTTCTTTCAAATTAAAACGCATTTGGTAGCCGAAAACACCTTTTGTTCCTATGCCTGTCCTGTCGCTTCTTTCTTTTCCATTTTCTAGTATGTGTTCAAGGGCTTTTATGTATTGTTTCATTTTTGGGGCTTCCTATTCCATATTTGAAACTCCACTGTCTCGTGCGTTTCTGTCCAGGTTTTTTCAAAAAGAAGCTCTATACCTTCAAGCGAAAGAAATCCGTCGCAATCATATTTTCCGGGGATACGGCTAAGATAAAATTCTTCTACAACTTCAATTGTTTGATCAATTATATTTGGTCCTCCAATAATCCAAATTGTTTTTTGTGGGTACTCATTTTTAAGGCTTAGGACCTCTTCTTTTAGGTTGCCTTCTATGTACTTATCAGCACCTGGAAAATTTTCTCTCCTTGTGGTTGCTAAAACATTAACCCTGTTTGGAAGGGGCCAAGGCATTAGTGGGTCTACCCAGGTTTTAGAGCCCATTACCACAACGTTATTTGTGGTGTTTTTTTTAAACCACCCGAGGTCCTTGCTGTTTTTAGGCCAAGGAATTGATCCCTCTTTGCTTACTCCTCCTAAATCATCGCACGCTAAAATAGCCCTTATCACCTCTTTAGTCTTCCTCTTTTGCTAAAGGCCTTCCCTCTTCGTCAATCGATCCTGCTGCTACCTGAAAAAGACCTTCTGGTTTTATGTACTTTTTTATTGCGTCGTTTACTTGTTTAAGGCTTACCTCGTTTACCTTTTTTATGTATTTATCTACATAAGATAGATCGTTCCAAACAACAACGCTATTTAAGATTCCATCGGCTAGACCAGAGTTTGAATCGAACCCCACCTGATACGACCCTGTAAGCGTAGACTTTGCTACCTCAAGTTCTTCTTTTGTAATTCCTTTTTCTATCCACTCTGATATTACGCCTAAAGAAGAATCTTCCCCCTCACTGAGCAGTTCTGGCGCAAAAGTTCCTGCGGCATACCAATATCCTTTGTTGTTATTTCCAAAACCTGCTATTCCGGAATAAATTCCATATGTTAGGCCGTCCCTGACACGCACTGCTTGCATAAGCCTTCCTGAAAAACTTCCTCCCAAAACCTGTGAAGCTATAACAAGAGGCATATAATCTTCGTTGTTTCTATTAATTCCAAGGGGGGTTCCAAAATAAAGGTGTGTGCTTGTTTTGTCCTTTAGTGTCACATATTTTGTTTTTGATACTACTTTTTGTTCTCCTGTTTCTTGTGGAACATTTAAGGTAACCTCTCCCCAATCACTAAAGGCCTCTTTTAATTTTTTTGAAAGATCTGTGTGATCTACACCACCAACGGCTACAACAACCATACTCCCCCTGCCATAGTGTTTTTTATGAAAGTTTTTAAGGTCTTCTGTGGTGATTTTTTTTATTTTTTCTATTGCAAGGTCTGGTTCTGTCGGAGAATTTTGCTGATTCTTTCCATAAAAAGCGCTTAACATTTCTTTGGACGCATTTGAGCTTGTGCTTTCTTTAGACCTTTTTAGCGATGTTATTCTGCTTTTTTTGACAACCTCTAGGTTTTTTTTCTCAAACGCTGGTTCTTTAAGTTGTTCAGATAATAATGAAATAATTGTTCCAGTATCTTCGGTTAAAAACTTGGCATCAAAGCCCACCATGGTTTGGCCCGAGTAAAAACTTAGGTTCGCTCCTATGTTTTCTAGCGTATCGCTTATCTCGAATTTGGTTTTATTCTCTGTTCCTTCATCCAACATTGAAGCAACCAGCGAAGGAATTCTTTCATTATCTGAAAAAACCGTGCCACCTAACATATTTCCTGTCAAAACCGTTACTTCGGATCCATTTTTTAGCGTATAAAGCTTTATNCCAGAAACGGGTTCTGAGACCACAATTTGTGACTCTATCTTTCCTGCTTCGATTTTTACTGGAGTAAGGTTTTTTATCTTTAGCGAGTTTAGGTCTTCTGCGCTCTTAACCCTGTCTTGTGGTTGTTCTCCCCCCTTTTGTTTAGGAATAAAATATCCAACCGTGCTTAGGTCTTCGTTTAAATATCTTTTTGCCACCTCTTTAACCTTTTCTGGGGTGACCGACTGAACCCTATCAATATAACTGGTATATAGCGTCCAATCTCCAGAACCAATTGCTTCGTTTAGAGCAAATGCAACGCTTGCACTTGATCCACCTCCGTCGTCATTAAACTTTTTCCTTGTTATGAGCTTCGTTTTTGCTCTTTCTACCTCTTTTATAGAAACCCCGTCTTTTTTTATGTTTTCATATTCATCAATTATTATCTTTTCTACTTTGTCGTGAGCTGTTCCTGGTGAGAGGGTTGCGTACGCCGTAAAAAGACCTGGGTCTTTGAAAAGGGTGTCGTAGATATAAACGCTGGTTGTTAACCCCTTGTCTGTCAACTTCTTATAAAACCTACTGTTTTTTCCCGAAGAAAGAATTGAAGAAAGAACCATCATAGCNGCTGCATCATCGCTGGTTGCGGATGGGCTTTTGTGCGCAACTCCTAGCACTCCAACTTGTCCAGCTCTTTTAAGGGTTACCGTTCTTTTTCCCTCTTGTTTTGGCTCCTCNGTATAAACAACAGGAATCTCGTTCCTGCTTTTTCCTATCTTTCCAAAATGTTTTTTAATTTGTGCTAGGGCATCTTTTGTTTCAAAATCTCCCACCACTATAGCTGTGGCATTGTTGGGCCAATAAAATGTGTCATAGAATTCTTTAAGTTTTTCTATAGAAACATTTTCAATATCAGACTTCCACCCAATTGTTGAATGGTGGTAAGGGTGGGCTTGGTAGGCTGTTGCCCAAAGATGTTCATCTAAAACGTTTGTTGGGCTGTTTTGTCCTCTTTCAAACTCATTTCTTACAACGGTCATTTCTGACTGCCTATCTTCCTCTTTAATAAAGGCATTTCTCATTCTGTCGGCCTCAATTTCTATTGCAACCTCAAGCTTGTTGCTTGGCATTGTTGCATAATAGTTTGTTCTGTCGAGCCAGGTTGTAGCGTTCACCCTTGCGCCGAACGACTGTAAAACCTGAAAAACTGTGTTTCCTTTTTTTGTGTTGAATTTTTTAGATCCCTTAAACATTAGGTGCTCAAGCAGGTGGGTTGATCCTGTGTTTCCGGTAACCTCATTTCTTGATCCCACCCTATATGTTACCATAAAGGTTGCAACTGGCGCACTTCCGTCTTCCTTAACCAGCACATTAAGTCCGTTGGATTTTAGCTTGTACTCTTTTATTCCTCCAGACTCTTTAATAAAGTCATATCCGTAATAGGTGTTTTGTGACATGATTGCTCCCAAAAAAATTGATGTTAAAAATAGTTTTTTCATTGTTTCTCCGTGTTTATAGCCGCCTCCAAGGAAAAAATCTTGGTACGGCGAGCATGTAATCTAAATATTCTTGTCCATAAATGCCAACAAGGCTTTGTTCTTCGCGCCTTATTAGCCTCAGCCAAACCGCGTACTGAAGCGGAACAACACACAGAAAGAGCAAAGACCCCATTAAGACAGAAGAAAACAGTGTTGCATGAAAGATTATCGTAAAATACACAGGATTTCTCATAAAAGAATAAACCCCTATGCTGAGTTGGGTTTTAGATCTTTGTGGCCCACTAGTAAAAGCCCAGAAAAAAATTATTGATGCCTCTAAAACTAAAAGAAAAAGAATAATGTTTTTCCAGGGTTGGTTTATCGTGTAGTTTCTATAATCAAGGTTGTTTTCTAAAAACCAGCACAGAGAAAAGATGGCTGTTGTTGTTAGTAAGCCTTCAGGGTAGGCTTTTTTTATTTTTTTATTTTCTAGGGCCAAAAATTGCTGTTCCTATTCTTACCATGTTTGATCCGGCCAACTCCCCTTCTAAAAAATCGCCGCTCATTCCCATAGAAAGAGTGGTCATTTGGTTTTGTTTTTTGTTGTTTATTTTTTTATAAAGCTCTGCCGTTCTCAGAAAAGCTCTTTTTATTGTCTGTTTGTTTTGCGTGTTTGGGCCCATGGTCATGAAGCCCTCTATTTTTATGTTTTTAAGCATAAAACATTCTAAAATTTTACTCTCTTCTTCAAAAGAAAATCCATTTCTTTCTTTGATTTCTGTGCTATTTATCTGTAATAGCACTCTTTGCTTTTTGTTTATTTTTTTTGCTTCTTCTGATATTTTTTTTGCCAGCCTCACGGTTCCTACGGTATCTATAACATCAAAGGCTTTAATGGCTCTTTTTACCTTGTTAGACTGTAGGGGCCCTATAAGCCTTTTTTCTACTTTGTTTATTTTTTTTATTTGGTTGAACTTTTTTTCTGCTTCTTGTACTCTGTTTTCACCTATTGTTAGCGCTCCGCCCTCTATGGCCTCTTCTACCTCTTGGTGTGTCCTGGTTTTTGTAACTACAACGACTGTTGTGTTTTCTTTTAGTTGATGACTAACCTTCTGCAGGTTGTTCGCTATTTGCGTCTTCTCCATCTTCTTTTTTTTCTTCTTCTGTCATTATTCTTGTTATAGAAGACACAAGGGTTCCTTCTCCAAGCTTTATAAGCTTAACTCCTTGGGTAGCTCTTCCTATTGATCTTATCTGTGAAACAGGAAGTCTAATTAAAACNCCCTGGTTTGTAATAATCATTAGGTCATCTTTTTCAACAACCTCTTTAATTGTTACCATTTTTCCAACCTTGTCGGTTGTTTTCATTGTAAGAACACCCTTACCGCCTCTTTTTTGGGCCCTGTATTGTGAAATTTCAGTTCTTTTACCAAAACCTTTTTCTGTTGCAACCAGCACTGTACCATCCCTTTTTATGAGCAACATTCCAACTAACTTATCGTCCTCTGAGCTTAGGGTTATTCCTTTAACCCCCATCGTTTTTCTTCCGCTTGCTCTTATTTGCTCTTCTGAAAACCTTATTGATTTTCCGTTTCTTGTTCCTAAAAGAATATCGTTATCTCCTGTTGAAACCCTTGCCTCTATAAGCCTATCTCCTTCTCGAATTTCTACAGCATATATTCCTTTTTTTCTTGGGTTTGAGTATGCAGAAAGCTTGGTTTTTTTAACCATTCCTTTTTCTGTGGCCATTACAACAAAATGGTCTTCGTTAAATTCTTTTACGCTTATAAATGCGCTTACTTTTTCTTCTGGATCACAGCCTATTAAATTAACAATAGCTCTACCCTTGGCAGCTCTTCCACCCTCTGGAATGTCGTAGACCTTTACCCAATAACACTTTCCTCTGTCTGTGAAAAACAGTATGTAGCTGTGGGTGTTGGCAACAAACAGGTGTTCAACAAAGTCTTCTTCTCTCGAACTTGCTCCCTGTACACCTCTACCACCCCTTCTCTGGCTTCTGTAGGTGCTTAGGCTTGTTCTTTTTATATAGCCATTGTGAGTAATGGTTAAAACCATTTCTTCTTCAGCTATCATATCCTCAATGCTTAGCGTAGTAAAGTCTTCTATTATTTCAGTTCTTCTTTCTTCTCCATATTTATCTTTAACCTCAAGAAGCTCTTCTTTAATTATGGACATTCGTTTTTCTTTGCTTTCTAAAATGCCCTTTAGTTCTGAAATAAGCTGAATGATGTCTTTATATTCGCTCATAATTTTATCTGTCTCTAGGCCTGTCAGTCTTTGAAGCCTCATATCTAATATTGCTTGAGCCTGCTTTTCTGATAATCCAAAACCCGACATCAAGGATTCTCTTGCGCTATTTGGGTCTTTGCTTTTTTTAATTGTCTCTACAATTTTATCGATGTTTTTGAGGGCTATTTTTAATCCCTCTAAAATATGTGCTCTTGCTTCTGCTTTTTTAAGATCAAACTCTGTTCTTCTGACAACAACGTCCTGCCTAAATGTTACAAAAACATCTAAAAGCTCTTTTAAAGACATAACCTTCGGTGTTCCATCTACAAGCGCCAACAGAATTATACCAAAGGTGTCTTGTAATTGTGTTTGCTTATATAGTTGATTTAAAACAACCTCTGGCACAGCGTCTCTTTTTGTCTCAATTACAACTCTCATGCCGTCTTTGTCAGACTCATCTCTTAGTTCTGCAATTCCTTCAATTTTTTTATCTCTTGCGAGCTCCGCTATTTTTTCGATTAAGTTTGCTTTGTTTACTTGATAAGGAAGCTCTGTAATAATTAAAGAATCTCTACCTTTATTTGAAGGCTCTACGTGTGCTCTTCCTTGCATAACAACCTTTCCTCTACCAGTCTCATATGCATCTTTTATTCCCTGCAATCCAAGAGCTTTTCCTGCTGTCGGGAAGTCGGGGCCCTTTATGTGTTTCATTAGATCTTTTGTTTCTATTTCAGGGTCGTTTATTAGAGAAACCAGGCCGTCAACTAACTCGGAAAGGTTGTGCGGAGGAATCTTTGTTGCCATTCCAACAGCAATTCCCTCTGAGCCGTTTACAAGCAAGTTTGGATAAACTGCTGGTAAGACTGCGGGCTCTTTTAAAGTTTCATCAAAATTATTTGTCCAAGGAATTGTTTCTTTTTCAATATCTCTTAGGAGCTCACTTCCAATTTTTGACATTCGAGATTCTGTGTATCTCATTGCAGCGGCTCTATCTCCATCAACAGATCCAAAGTTTCCTTGTCCCTGAACAAGTTCATGTCTCATTGAAAAGTCTTGGGCCATTCTAACCAAGGCATCATAGATTGAGCTATCTCCATGTGGGTGGTATTTACCCAAAACCTCTCCNACCACTCTTGCGGACTTTTTGTATGGCCTGTTCCACATTGCTGACATTTCACTCATACTAAATAAAATCCTTCTGTGAACAGGTTTTAATCCATCTCTCGCNTCTGGCAGAGCTCGAGACATAATAACAGACATAGAATAGTTTAAATAACTCTCTTCTAANTCTTTAACAAGCTGTTTATCTAATATATTGTCTCTTCCTAGGTCCATTTTATATGTCTATGTTTGTTGCAAATTTTGCTCGCTCTGTAATAAAGGTTCTTCTGTGCTCAACCTCTGTTCCCATAAGCTCTCTAAATCTCACGTTTGTTTCTTCTTCCATTATATGATCAACCGTGACCTGCATTAGTGTTCTAGTTTCGGCGTTCATGGTTGTTTCCCACAACTGTTCGGCGTTCATCTCCCCTAAACCCTTATACCTTTGAATATCAATTTTTGCTTTATTTTCAGCCTCCATACGCTGTAGCACGCTGTCTCTTTCTTCATCTGTATATGCATATCTTTCTTTTTTACCTTGTTTAAGTTTATAAAGGGGTGGCATTGCCATATATAAAAAACCTCCCTGAACAAGGCTTTTCATTTTTCTCCAAAAGAACGTTAAAAGAAGGGTCCTAATGTGACTACCATCAACATCAGCGTCAGTCATAATGACTATTTTATGGTATCTTAATTTTTCTGGGTTAAAGCTGTTGGGATCTTCTTCGTCTTCACCAAAACCACAACCTAAAGCGGTGATGATTGATTGTATTTCGTTGTTTGCTAACAGTTTATCTTCTCTAGCTTTTTCAGAATTAATAACCTTTCCTCTTAAGGGTAATATTGCTTGTGTTCTTCTNTCTCTGCCTTGTTTTGCGGTACCTCCAGCTGAGTCTCCCTCAACCAAAAAAAGTTCACATTGAAGAGGGTCTTTGTTTGAACAATCAGCAAGCTTTCCAGGGAGAGTTGTAGATCCAAGGCCTGATTTTTTTCTTACAAGCTCTCTAGCTTTTTTTGCAGCTATCCTTGCTCTAGCAGCTTCGGCAGCTTTTTCAATAATTTTTTTACCAACTTTTGGGTTTTGTTCAAGAAATGCCTGTATTCCATCATAAACTACGTTGTCTACCATTCCTTTTACTTCACCGTTTCCAAGCTTTGTCTTTGTTTGCCCCTCAAATTGTGGTTCTTGAACTTTTACAGAAATAACAACGGTTAATCCTTCTCTAAAATCATCTCCTGAAAGAGAAAATTTTTCATTTTTTTTCTTTTTAATTAAATCGTTTTTATTAGCATAGTTATTTAGTGCTCGTGTAAGCGCTGATCTAAAACCTGATAAATGTGTACCACCTTCTATGGTGTTGATATTATTAACAAAGGAAAAAATGTTGCTATTATAGTTTGTACTGTATCTTAAAGCTAAATCAACAGGAACCTCAATATCTTCTTTTGTTACTGATATAACTTCGTTATGTATTAAATCTTCTCCACCATCTAAGTATTTTACGAAGTCTGATAAACCTCCAGGAAAACAATATTCTGTTGAAGATTCTTCTGGTTCATTTATAAGAGTTATAGATAGGTTTTTGTTTAAATATGCTAGTTCTTTAAGTCTTCCTTTTATTATTTCTTCCTCAAAACCATTATGTGTAAATACTGAATGATCTGGTTTGAATGATATAATAGTTCCTCTTTTATTNCTTTTACCAACTTTTTCTACCTCTGTTGTAGGTTCACCAATTTTATATTTCTGTCTATAATGAAATCCATCTCTGTGAACCTCAGCAATAAGCTCTTCTGCTAAAGCATTCACTACAGAAACTCCTACACCATGTAATCCACCTGAAACTTTGTATGTATTTTTATCAAATTTTCCCCCAGCATGTANAACAGTCATCACAACTTCTAGTGCTGGTTTACCTTCTTCTTTATGTATTTCAACAGGAATTCCTCTACCGTTATCTTCAATTGATATAAAACCATCATTTCTAATTGTTACTGATATTTCTGTACAGAAACCTGCTAATGCTTCATCAATACTATTATCAACTACTTCACTTACAAGATGGTGATAACCTCTTTTTCCAACATCTCCTATATACATAGCTGGTCTTTTTCTAACAGCCTCTAATCCTTTTAAAACGGATATTTTATCAGCACCATAGTTATTTTTACTCATTTATCCTCACAGGCATTAATAAGATTGTTGTATTTTGATCTTTAACAGATGGTAAAAAAAGAGTAGCTGAAGATGAATCTTTAAAGGTAAAATTTATCTCNTCATTAGGATATTTTGATACCGCCTCTTTTAAATAAATAGCGTTGAAACCAATTGAAATTTCTTCCCCTGAATATTCTGCAGATTTAAGAGGAGCAAAAACAGTTTTGCTTTCTGGTTGGTTTACGCTTTTAAAAAAAACTTTTCCTTCAGATATGTTTAAAGATATTTGATTTGTATTTTTGTTTGTGGCGAGGGATGCTGCTTTAATATTATTCAACATTTCTGTCTTATTTGCTGTTAGTCTTAATGGATTTTCTTCTGGTATCACAGCATTATAATTTGGATACTTTTCATCAATTATTTTTGAATAAAACATATCTTTATTATTGTTTGTAAAAACATGATCTCCGCTAAATACTAAATTTGTTTCACTTTGACCGTCTAAAAAAGAATGTAGAATAGATAAAAACTTTTTTGGTATAATAAAAGAACCTGTAAGACTAGTTGTATTTTGTTTTGAAATTTTTACAAGTCTGTGACCGTCAGTAGCTACAAAATCAATTGAATCTTCTTTAAAATTAAAACAACCTCCATTCAATGCTGGTTTTGTGGGTTCATTGTTCACAGCATACATCAATGAATCTATTATATCTTTTAAAACTTTAGTATCAATACAATAAAGGTTTTCATGTTTGTTTTCAGGAACTTCAGGATAATCTTGAAAAGGAACTGTTGACATATCAAAAGATACTCCTTTCTCCGACTTAATATTGATATGAGGCCCTGAAACATCTATATCAACTCTCCCCTCCTCAATAACGTTAATAATATCATTTATTTCAGATGTAGGAAAAAGACCCTCACCTTCTCTGTTCACAGATGCCGTTATGCTCGTTTTAACGCCAACTTCAAGATCTGTTGAATGCAAAGAAACGCCTGCTGCGCTCGCGGAGATATAAGTATAATTAACTAAAGGATTCTGTGATTTTATTTGTGTTGTTTTAGATAATTTCGAAAAAGCTTCTTGAAGTTCTTTTTTTGTGGTTGAAATGTTCATAATTAACCTACAATATTATAATAATATTGGGTGCTTAACAAGCTTAAATTGGAACCTAGTATTTAATAATTCTTTATATATAAAAATTATAAATATTATTATAGATGTTTAAATGTTGATAACTGTTTAAGAAAGATATTTTGTCCTCATAAAACAACAAAAATTTTTTTTGATTTTTATTGTGTAATCGATGTTAAGAAAATGTTGAAAAGTTTATGATATAAAAATAATATTTTTAGTTATTAATTTGTGGATAAGTTAAGTCATTTCTTTTTATATAGAAGTTCTGTTTTATTTTTTCAATCCAATCATTATACCAATCAGATTTTTTCTTATTTAAAGCTAAGCCCTCAATATCTAACCAATTTTTTTCTAAGGTTGCAGGGCCTCCACTTATAATTTCATCAACCCAAACTAAATGATATCCAAAATTTGTTAATATAGGTGAGCTTACAGAATTTATATCAATAGTTTTTAAAACTTCTGATATTTCTGGAACCTGATATTCTTTTATATCAATCATTCCCATATAACCACCCTTACTTTTACTTGTTTCATCGTCTGAAAAAGAAGAAGCTTGTTCATAAAAATCATCATAACTATTTATTTTTTTCTTTATATCATCAGCTTTTTTGTAAGCTATTTTTTTGTCATTTTCTGTAGTTTCTGATCTAATTAAAATGTGTCTTGCTAAAACTCTTTCACCACTTCTTTCTAATACTTCAATAATATGATAACCAAATTGAGTTTTTATGGGTTCACTTAAAATATTTTTATCTATAGTGAAGGCAACTTTTTCAAATTCTTTAACAAATGTACCCCTGGAAACAAAACCCAAATTTCCACCGTTATTTTTAGAACCAGGATCTTCAGAGAATTTTTCTGCAGCCTCTTCAAACTTCATTCCATCCAATATTTTTTCTTTAATTAGTAAAGCTTTTTCTTCTGCAGCTTTATCAGATTCGTCGGAAGGTTTAATCTCAACCAATATATGTCTGGTTTTATAAAGAGTAGGAAAATCGGGTAGGCTGTCTTTATAAACATTAAAAAAATCTATAACATCTCCTCGAGAAACGGAAATATTTGATGTTAAAGAAGACGTGTATTTTTCTGCTAAAAGCTTACCTCTCATATCATCCCTATAAGATCTTTTGAACTCAGATATTTTTTTACCTAAAGCAAGCTCTGCCTGTTCTTTTCCTCCTGTTTGAAGAATAATATTTTCAACTTGTTTATCCAGAGACCTATCTACATCTTTATCTAAAACCTCAACTGAATCGATTTCAGCCATTTCAATTATTAAAAGCTGTTCTATCATACTTTCTAATGATTGGTTTAATATATTATTATAAAGAGTTGGATTTTTGGTTGGGTTAAT
>JGI24820J26691_1000408_pt1 | contig 12810 bp, 15 predicted proteins | sample METZYME_5_50m_FD_26691 | JGI IMG/M metagenome (IMG submission 26691) | reverse complement strand
GACATAATTGTAATAGGAGTAATACTTTTTGTTTGGGTGATATTTTTTATTGAAACCTTTAAAGAAATATTTGAGCTAAAATTAAACTTTTTCAGTAAATAAATTATAATTTTTGAAAGTAAAAAAAATACAATTAGACATACAAAAAAAGCCAGGAAATAACCCAAGCTATAAGAAGGCCTCTCGGATCCTAATGTAAACAATAAAACTAAAAATGATAACAAGATGAAACTCAAAATAACTGACTTTTTTGAGTAATAAAATTGTAGGTTTTGGAATACATTTCTAAATAGGTTTGATGCTTTAACTTGATCAATTGAACTTATTGTTGGTATTGAAAAAATTATAAGAACTAACAAACCTACAATAAATATTTTTATAAAATTAATTAAAGAGAATTTTGGATAAACATTTAATCCCAACCCATCAGATAAATATTTATCAGCAATTGGTACAATTAAAAAACTTGAGCCATAAGAAATTACAGTAATAATAAATAATAATATTAATAATTGAAGATAATAAAGTGTTTTTATATTCCCTGAATAAAATCCTACAGCTTTTCTTACAGCAATAGACATATTATTCTGGTTTATAAATGACAACAATGTATTAGCGATACCTATTCCAGCAATTAACATTGCACTAATTGAAACCAAAGAAAGAAATTGGGAAAAATTATTAATTATCCTTTTTAAGCCACTAGCAGAATTTTCTGGAAATCTAAGTTTTACCTTTTGGTCATCTTTAAAAATATCTTTGATCTTACTTTCTATTGTTTCTGGATCATCACTTGGTTTAAACTTTACTTTATATTCATAATTTAAAAAACTACCGATTCCATTTAATTTTAGTATCTCCAAAGTTTGTTTTCCTGCTAATGCCCAATCTCCGAAGGCTACGAACCCACTGACATCAGGTACAGATTTTATGATTCCAACAACTATGAAAACNTCATCTTGTAACTTAACTTTGTCATTTATCTTTATCTTTAAAGTTTTTGATAAACTTTCNTTAATCAAAATTGTTTTGGGCTCCTTTTGCATTCTTTCATAAGCATCTTCTGGCTCATAAACAACTTCACCGTATAACGGATATTTTTCATCTACTGTTTTAATTCTTGTAAATAATGATTTATTTTTTTCTCTGCCTGTCGTAGAAAGCATAGTACTGAACTCTATCATTTGTGAGACAGTTGAAAATTCCTTTACTTTATTGACTAAATTAAGATCTCCCTGATTACGGTTATAATCAATTTCAAGATCTCCGCCCAAAAGGACTTTTGCATTATCATTAAGCTCTTTTTTTAAACTATCTTCGATTGTAAAGATTGCGCTTAAAATAAAAAGACTAATAAACAGCGTTATAATAATGCTTGAAATTTTTTTATAATTTCTGCTTAAATCCTTTAAAGCATATTTAAATATTAAACTTAACTCCGAAGGATTATTTAATTTTTCCATCTTTGATTTTAATTTTTCGTTTTGCTTTGTCTGCTAATTTTGGATCATGTGTGACCATTATTAAAGAAGACCCTTCTTCTTTGACGTATTTAAATAAAATTTCAGAGATCATTATTGAGTTTTCGGTATCTAGGTTACCAGTTGGTTCATCAGCTAAAATCAAATCTGGTTTCATTGCAATAGCTCTTGCAATCGCCACACGTTGTTGCTCTCCGCCAGATAATTGACTTGGAAGATTATTGAATCTATGTTTTAGACCAAATCGATCTAATAAACTTTTTGCTTCTTTCTCAGGATTTTTAAATTCATTAAGTTCAAGTGTTAAAGCTACATTTTCAACAGCTGTATAATTTGGAATTAAATAGAAAGATTGAAATATAATTCCTATATTTTGCTTTCTAATTTCAGATACTTCGTCTTCATTAAGGTTTGTTATTTCCCTGTCTTGAAATATAATTTTCCCTGAGGTTGGACGTTCTAGTCCACCAATTAACATAATCAAGCTTGTTTTTCCTGAACCACTTTCTCCAACCACAGACACAGTTTCTTTTTTTTTTATAGTTAAATCAATATTTTTTAAAACATTGATATTGTCCTTCCCAGTTTGGTATTTGAGATTTATTTTTTTTAATTTAAGAAGTGTATTCATGAATAAAAGTTTATTTATAAAAATATTGTTATTCTTTCTAGTGCACATAAATGCAAGTGCAATAGAAAAGGTTATATTATTCGGCGATAGTTTAATGGCGGGTTATGGTCTACCTAAAGAACAACACTTATCTTTGGTTTTAGAAAGTAATCTCGTTAGAAGTGGTTTAAATATTAAGGTTATAAATGGAAGTGTGTCAGGAAGTACTTCTTCTGGTGGATTGAATAGAGCAGAATGGAGTTTATCAGAACCCGGTATTGATTTAATCATCCTTGGTCTTGGGGCAAATGATATGCTTAGAGGAATTCAACCAGACGAAACTGAGAGAAATTTAGAAGAAATAATTAAAATTGCTAANAGTAAAAAAATAAAAATTATAATAGCTGGGATGGTTGCACCAACAACTCATGGAACTAAATATAAAAAAAATTTTGATGCTATTTATCCTAAATTGTCAAAAAAATATAATTTACCTTTAATTCCATTTTTGCTAGAGGGTGTTGCTCTTGATCCAAATCTAAATCAACAAGATGGCATACATCCTAACAAAGCTGGAACAATAGTTATAAGTAATACAATTCAAGATATTATTTCAAAAAATTATTAATCGGATATGAAGAAAAAATATCATCATTTAGCAAATGGTACATTTCNAAATCCTGAAGGATCAAAGGTNATTGATATGAATTTCAATTGGTCGTTTAAGGTCTTTAACAAAGAAAAAAAAAAATTAGATATGACTTTTCCTGAGAGTAATATTATTAAAAGAGAAAAAGTTTTATTGGATTTAAATAATTTCCAAAAAGAAGATTATGTAGCATGGATAGGTCATGCAACATTTTTAATAAAATTAGGGGAAATAACAATAATAACAGATCCAGTTTTTTCAAAAAATGCAGGACCTTTATTTTTTGGGCCAAAGAGATTTACCGAACCAGCATTAAACCTTAATGAGATACCAAGAACAGATATTTTTTTACTAACTCACAATCACTACGATCATCAAGACATGAAAACAATTATGAGATTTCCTTATAAAGATTCTAAAGTTTTGGTACCTTTAGGACTAAAAAAATATTTTAAAATTAATAGATTTAAAGATGTAAATCAAATGGATTGGTATGATCAAATAAGAATAAATCAGAATTTAAATATTACTTTTTTGCCATCAGTCCACTGGTCAAAAAGGAGTTTAACGGATACTAACAAAACTTTATGGGGTAGTTATTTGATTGAATACAAAGGAAAAAAAATATTATTTTCATGTGATACAGGTGTTGGAAAAATATATAAAGAATTGGGAGATAAATACGGTCCAATTGATTTAACATTTATTAATATTGGCGCATATAATTTTTATCCAATGGCTTCAATTAAAGATTCTTCTGCTTACCATACAAACCCTGAAGAAGCTCTTGGACTAGCTAAAGATTTAAAAAGTAAAAAAGTAATTGGAATGCATTGGGGAACTTTTGTTTTATCATTAGAACCAATATTAGAGCCACCTTTAAGGTTTAAACAAAATGCAGAAAAATTTGGATTTAAAAAAGATGAAGCAATTATTTTTAAAATCGGTGAGTTTAAGTTATTTAAAGAACTTTTTGATACTAACTAGAATTTTCCATCAACCACAATCCATCTTGATTTAAAAAATATAGTTTACCATTTATAGGATGAATTTGTATGTCTCTGATTCTTCCAATTTTATCTTTAAATATTATTTCTTCTTTTACCTCTGATAAATCATTAAACTCTAATTTTCTTAAAGACTTATCTTTAAGAGAAGTAATTAATGCATGACCATTCCATTCTCTAAATTCATTCCCTTTNTAAATTGTGATTGCACTTGTGGCTATAGATGGAACCCAATATTGAATGGCTTTTGTAAAACCAGGTTTCCATTTTGGCCCTATTGGTATACCCGAATAATTTGTGCCACCCCATCCAAGAATTTTCCATCCATAGTTTTCACCTTTCTTCGCTTCACCAAACCAATCGCCTCCTTTTGCACCATGATTGCTCATATAAATTTTTCCATCAAAAGGTGATAAAGTTAAACCTTGAGGATTTCTTACACCAATTTGATATATTTCAGGTAGCCAGTCTGATTTCCCCTCAAAACGAGGATTGTCTTTTGGAATGCCACCATCTAGATAAATTCTAATTATACTTCCTGGATGTTTATTTCCATCTTGAGCAATCATTCCCCCACCTCTTTCACCTGCAGAAGCAAATAAATAATTGTCTTTAATTACTAGTCTTGAACCAAAATGATAAGGCGAGTCAATTGGTGGATTGGCTTGAAAAATATTTTTAAAATTTAATTTGTTTTTATTAAATTTTGCACGTGCAATTGAAGTACTAGTCTTCCAATTATTTCTATTTTCTGTGTATGAGATGTAAATGTAATCTTCATGATACAGAATATCCAATAATCCTCCCTGTCCATATTCTACAAAATTTAAGTTATGACCAATTTCATTTATCTCTCTTGTAGAAATATTAACAAATTTTATTTTGCCACCTTTCTCGGTAACAATCATTTCATTATCATTAACGAATGATGAACCCCAAGGCGCTTCTAATTCAATAATTTTATTAAAATTAAAATTTTTACTAAATGAATTAGTTGAGAATAATATTAAGGATAAAAGAAATAATAATTTCTTCACTCTATGAAAGTTTTGATCTACCACCATCGACAGCAATAATTTGTCCTGTAACCCAAGAACTGTCTTCAGTTATTAAAAATTTTGCAAGCGAAGCTGAGTCTTTACCTTCTCCAAGTCTCTTTAATGGATGAGCTTTTGCGATACCATCAGCTAAAACTTTATTTTTAAGCATTGGCTCTGCAATTTTTGAATTAGTTAAACTTGGAGCAATGCAATTTACTCTTATATTAGGAGCAAATTCTGCTGCTAAAGAAACAGTTAATCCTTCAACAGCTGCTTTAGTTGAAGCTATAATTGCATGATTTGTAAAACCTCTTTGAGCAGCTACAGTTGAAAACAAGACAATCGATCCTTTATTTTTTTTTAAACTTTCTTGATAACCTTTAATTAAATCTACTGCAGAATATAAATTTAGTTTCATACATTTCGTAAAGTCTTGTTCTGAAACCATTCTCAAAGGTTTTAAATCAATTGAACCAACACAATAAGCTATGCCTTTGATATCATCTATTTCGGATTTAATCTTTTCAACAAAACCATTTTCCAAAACATCAGAGACTGTATATTTACAGTTTAGTTTTTCAGACAAAGATTTTGTTCTTTCTTCATCCCTACCAACTAAATGTACTTCTTTGCCGGCTGCATATAACTGTTCGGCTAAATTAGATCCGATAGATCCTGTCGCACCTACTACTAAATATTTTTCTGACATAAATTTTTAAAGAGTTATATATAGTGAATGAAATTATTTTTTCTACTTGGAAATCAGCTTTTCTCAGAGAAATATCTAGAAAAGTACAAAAAAGACCACTTTTTCTTTATGGCTGAAGATTATCAGCTTTGTACATACGAAAAGCATCATAAACAAAAGATATTATTGTTCTTATCTTGCATGCGATCTCACGCAGATAGACTAAAAAAAAATAAATTTAAATTAGAATATTCTTCGATCGAGGATAAATCTTTCAAGCTAGATTACACAGAAAAATTAAAAAAAATAATTAAAGCAAAGAAAATTAAAGAAATTTCAAGTTTCGAAATTGAAGATAAATTTTTTGAAAATAAAATTAACAATTTTTTAAAAAAAGAAAAAATTAAATGGAATATTATTCAAACGCCAATGTTTTTAAATTCTAGAGAAAAATTTAAAAACTATTTATCGAAATCAAAAAAACCTTTTATGGCAGTCTTCTATAAAGAGACTAGAAGAGATTTGAATATACTCATGAAAAAAGACGGTAATCCAGAAGGAGGCAAATGGAGCTTTGACGAAGAAAATCGAAATAAACTTCCAAAAAATATATCTATACCCAAATTTCCCAAAATTACTGAGACTGCTCATACCAAAAGACTAAAAATTTTAATCGATAAAAATTTTAAAAGCCACCCAGGTAATACGAAAGACTTTTGGTTTGCTACGGAATATGATGATGTAATTAAATTATTAAATTTTTTTATTAAAGAGAAATCAAATTTATTTGGGGATTATGAAGACGCAGTTGATCAGAAAGATAATATATTATTTCATAGTGCTTTAAGTCCTTACATCAATTTAGGTCTTATCACTCCAGAATTTATAATTAAAAAAATTTTAGACTTTCACAACAAAAATAAAATAAGATTAAATTCTTTAGAGGGTTATATTCGTCAAGTAATCGGATGGAGAGAATTTATGAGGGGAATTTATCAAAGCTATTCAAAAGAAATGGAAACTAGAAATTTTTTTAAACAAAATAGAAAAATGAAAAACTCATGGTATGAAGGAACAACAGGATTACCACCTCTAGATTATGCTATTAAAAATGCAGTGAATTATGGTTGGTCACATCATATTGAAAGGTTAATGATTTTATCAAACATAATGAATTTATGTGAGGTGAAGCCAACGTATGTTTACAAATGGTTTATGGAAATGTTTGTAGATTCCTCTGACTGGGTAATGGTCCCGAATGTTTATGGAATGGGGCTTTTCAGTGATGGAGGAATATTTGCAACAAAACCATATATTTGTGGCTCCGCTTATTTCATGAAAATGATGGATTTTAAAAAAGGAGAATGGTGCAATACCATGGATGGTCTTTATTGGAGATTCATAAATAGAAATAGAGCCTTCTTTTTAAAAAATCCTAGACTATCTATGATGGTTAGAATTTTCGATAAAATGAAACCTGATAGAAAAAAATTAATTTTAGCTGAGGCAGAAAAATTTATTAAACAAAATACTGCATAGTGAGAAAAGAAAATTTACCCACAAAAATTTGCCCTGTATGTAAGAGACCTTTTACTTGGAGAAAAAAATGGAAATTAAACTGGGATAAAGTGAAATATTGTTCTAAGAAATGTTCAAAAAATAACTAATTAACAACAAGAGCAGCTTTTCTTTTTCTCTGGTTTTTTTTCCTCAATCACTTCTTCCTTGGCAGCTGATTGTTTAAGAATTTTTGCAGCTTCAGCTTCTTTCTCTTTTAATATTTTATTTTCAATGTATGCATAAAGAGAGTTGAAACCTAATTTTGAAGCTTTCTTTTCTTCGTAACTTCTTCTGCCTTTAAGATTTTCAATAATTTCAAGAACTTGAGGGTTATTCATATTATGGTTATCTCATAATTTTAATAATTTACAATAGTTCTTTAAAAAAATTCTTTAATTATAGTTGGTATATACTTTTTGAAATTAAAAAAACCTTTATTGCAATATTTCCAAGAACTTCGGTCTAAATTACGATATAGAAATTTTATATTATTTATTCCTTGAGANGTTAAAAAATCTAAGTTTTCTCCAACACAAGGATATAAAAAATAACTATTCTCAATTGTTTTAAGTTTACCAATATCAATAATTTCACAATCCAAAGATTTTTCATCCAACCTTCTTTTTTGATCCTGAATTAAATTNGTCTTAAATTTCACTGTTTTTTCACTAAGTTTAATATTTCTACTGTCGTTTTTATTATTAACTAAATAAATTTTTTTAAATTTATGGTCTTTAAAATCAGTGAACTCAAAAGAAAGATTATTTTCAAAAATTATTAAATTTTGCTCATCCAAACTTAATGGATTACTAAAATCTTTTAAGACAGCCTTGTATATTTTCTCGCTAACTTTGGGAGGTGCATTTTCATTTAAATTAATGTTATTAAATCTATTATTAGTAAATTTTTTTATATTCCATTCACTTGCCAAATAATGCTTNCCTTGTGTTTGTATCCCAGCAACCCATCTCCATCCCAATGTATTAGATGCTGCATCTCCATCATAGAGATGCTTCATAAAAAATTCAGCTCCTAATTGCCAAGGTAAATTTAAAGTAAAAATCCAGATACTGGCAAACCACATTCTTGTATGATTATGAAGGTAATTAAATTCTTTTAGTTCTTTAACCCATTCATTAAAACATTCTATATTTGTATTTCCATCAATGGCATTTAAGTAATCTTTATTATCTTTGTATTCTTCTCTTATAATTTTTAGTTCTATTAGGTAATCTGTCCATACATTAGGTCTTAATTCTAACCATCCTTTCCAATAAGTACGCCACAAAACCTCCTGAATAAATTTTTCATTTTTAGAAAATGAAAATTTCTTTAAGGCTTTATCTATAACTTCTAACTCATTTAATATTCCATGAGATATATATGGAGAAATACAAGATATATTTGATCTTTTATCNGGACCAAAATCAAAATTTCTCAATCTTGAATATTCAGAAAGATTATTTTCAACAAAATTATCTAGTTTATTAGTGGCTTGCGCCCGACTTGGTTCAAAATTCATGATATTTTATTTTAATTTTTTCTTGTGAAAATTNATAAATCTTTCAACATTTGATTTATTAAAAGTTTTATTTTCCTCAAATGAAACTTTTTTCATAGAATAAGCTGAACTTTTAGTTATTCTTGAATGAATAATAACATTCCCTTTATATAACCTCAATTTAACTGATCCATTAACTTTACTTCTCTTAAGATCTACAATTCTTTGTAATTTAAATCTCTCTTTAGAAAACCAATATCCATTGTAAATCAGTTCCGCATATCTAGGCATAACTTTCTCTTTCTTATGCATTGTATCTTTATCAAGTGTAACAGACTCTATAGCCCTATGAGCATGCATTAATAAAGTTCCGCCTGGTGTTTCGTATACACCTCTTGATTTTATACCGATAAATCTATTTTCTACTAGATCAACTCTTCCAACAGCATTTTTTCCAGCTATGTCGTTTAATTTTCCAAGCAATTTAGATGGAGATAATTTTTTCCCATTCACTGCAATCGGATCTCCACCTTTAAAGTCTATTTTTACAATTGAAGATTTATTAGGTGCTTTTTCTGGAGATACCGTTCTTTGAAAGATAAAGTCAGGTGCAGAGTTTTTTGGATTTTCTAACAACTTTCCTTCTGTTGATGTATGAAAAATATTATCGTCTACTGAAAAAGGTGGTGCTCCTTTCTTGTCTTTAGGTATTTCAATTTTATTTTTTTTTGCATAATTAATTAGATCTGATCTAGATTTCAGCTTCCAAATTCTCCAAGGCGCAATAATTTTTATTTTAGGACCAAAATAATGATAACCTAATTCAAACCTTACTTGATCATTTCCTTTTCCTGTTGATCCATGAGACACAGCATAGGCATTTAAATTTTTTAGCAATTCTAATTTGATCTTTGGCTATTAAAGGTCTAGCAATTGAGGTCCCAAGCAAATAAACACCCTCATATATTGCATGGCCCCTAATCATTGGATAAACATAATCTTTTACAAANATATCTTTTAGATCTTGAATAATAATATTTTTTACACCAAGTTTTTTTGCGTTTCTGAAAATTTTATTTCTATCTATTTCTTGACCAATGTCTGCAGTATAACAAATTACTTCTGCATCATAATTTTCCTGTAACCATTTTAATATGATTGATGTGTCCAAACCGCCAGAATAGGCAAGAACTATCTTTTTCTTAGATTTCATTATTTAACTGCAGCTTTTTTTAGCTGCGTTGTATGCTTTAGTGAAGCCCATCAAAGAATAGTGATCAATTGTTTGAGAACCAGATTTATTATATCCAGTAACCATTAATCTTGAGGCCTTTTTCATTCTTTTAACAACTTTTTTTTCAATTTTATTGCTTGAAATCCATGCAAAATTATCTTGAGCTATATCAAATTTATATTTTGATTTACCAGAGCTAGCTGTAATTGAATTTTGACTGTTGTATTCATAGCCTGATGTTGTGCTTACTTCGTCTTTAATTTTTTCAGATGGTCTGAAAGTTACAAATAATCTTGCATCTCTATCATTTTTTTTAGGAGATTGAAGAACAGGTTTAGATTGAGCAAAACATACTTTATTATCCCCACTAGTAACAACAATTGCATCCCAGTCTTTAAATGTTCCTATTTTATTTAATTCTTCTGAATAAGAAGTTGATCCTAATAAAAGAATAAAAAAAATTATTTTAAAAATTATGGACATGGATTTGGATATTTTTTTTGAATTTCATTAATTTCATTAATTATTTCTTTATCAAGATTCACTTTTACACTTTCTATATTTGTTTTCAACTGCTCCATTGTTGTTGCACCAATAATAACGCTAGACATAAAATCCTGTATCTCACAAAATTTTATACACATTTGACTCATATCAATGTTGTATTTTTCACTAATATTAAAATATTCTTCAACAGCTTCGTTAGTATTTGGTTTTCGATATCTTGTCCAAAAATCCCAATCTCTTTCCATCCGAGATCCTTTTGGAAATTGCTTATTTCTATATTTGCCACTTAAAAACCACTGGCTAAAGGAGAATAAGATAAGCAGCCAATATTTTCTCTTATAGACACTTCAGCTAATCCAACTTCATATGACCTATTTAATAAACTATAGGGATTTTGTATGGACATCATTCTTGGCAAACTCTTTTCCTTTGAGAGTTTGAGATAATTCATAACACCCCAAGGAGTTTCATTAGATAAACCTACATGTCTTATTTTACCTTGATCAATATACTTTTGTAATTCAACCAACACGTCTTCGAATTTATTCCATTCATTTTCTTTATGCACGTAACCCAGTCTTCCAAAATTGTTTACATTTCTTTCTGGCCAGTGAAGCTGATATAAATCTATATAATCAGTTTTAAGTCTTTTAAGACTGTTATGAAGTGCAGTTTCGAGATTCTTCCCTACAAAACTATTTTCACCATTTCTAATATAATCTCTCGCAGGACCACAAACTTTAGTTGCAAGTATCACATCTTTTCTTTTTTTTGTTTTTTCAAACCAATTTCCAATGATCGTTTCTGTATGACCAAAAGTTTCAGCTTTAGGAGGTACCGCATAAAGTTCTGCTGTATCCCAAAAATTAACCCCATTTTCTAGTGAGAAATCCATTTGTTCGAAGGCCTCCTCTTGGCTATTTTGTTCACCCCAAGTCATGGTGCCGAGACAAATTGTGCTAATATCTATATCAGTTGTTCCTAATTTTTTATAATTCATTAAATATTAAGTATTTGTTACCTATATTTTGACTGCTTGAAAAATTTAAAATTTATTACTATATATTTAATTATGGAATTCAATAGAGACAATATCCTAAATAGATCAACGACAGCAAAAAAAGCTGTTGTTATGGATGAAGGCCTTAGAGCCTACATGCTTAAAGTTTACAACTACATGGCAACTGGAGTTTTGNTAACAGGAATCATAGCATTGCTATCTTTTAAAATGTCAGTAGTTACAGATGCAAGTGGATCAATAGTTGCTTTAACTGAGTTCGGAAATGCAATTTATCTATCAGGATTGAAATGGGTGGTTATGTTAGCTCCTCTCGGAATTGTTTTTTATATGAGTTTTGGGATAAATAAAATGAGTTCTTCAAAAGCTCAAACTACTTTTTGGATTTTTGCAGCCTTAATGGGTTTATCACTATCATCAATTTTATTAGTTTACACAGGACTTAGTGTGACGAGAGTATTTTTTATATCTTCNGCTACATTTGGAGCTATGAGTATATATGGTTACACAACTAAAAGAGACCTCACAAAATTTGGATCATTCTTAATGATGGGTTTGATCGGTATTATAATCGCATCTTTAGTAAATATTTTCTTAAAATCATCAATGATGTACTTTGCTATTTCAATCATNGGAGTTCTTATATTTGTTGGATTAACTGCATACGATACACAAAAAATTAAGAATATGTACGCAGCATCAGATTCAGGTGAAGTAATTGGCAAGAAAGCTGTTATGGGAGCTTTAACATTATACTTAGATTTTATAAATTTATTTATAATGCTTTTAAGATTGTTTGGTCAAAGAAGATAATCAAAAATTATAGTTTTTTCCAATTTGTTTTTTTTAGAAGTATTTCTAAATCATAAGCATTATTTAANATTTTACCATTTCTATCNGTTATTAAATATTTCAAATTCTTATTAGAAGGTTTAAAATTTTTACTNATGTTGTAGATAGCTTTTTCTGCTGCATTTTTAAAAATACTAAAACTTACTCTTTTACTTGATATTGAGAGGCCATAGTCTTTCCAAGATCCTTCAGATACCATTTTAGCATATAGGTCTAATATAATTTTTAGTTCTTTTTTTTCAAAAAAATACCTTTGGTTTTGTTCTTTATTTGAATTATTTATTACTAATTTTAAATTACTCATTTAATTTGTGTTTATTAATCAAACCAACTTGTGATGCTGTAAAAATGAATGTAATTGGTAACATTCCCCAAACTTTAAAGTTAACCCAAAATTCTTCTGTTTGAGTTCGCCAAACAATTTCATTTAATATAGCTAAAAAAATAAAAAAATAAGTCCATCTATTATTCAAAATTCTCCAACCTTCGTCAGACATTGGCAGTGTTTTCCCTAGTATTAATTTTAAAACTGGTTCATTTGTAAAGTATTTTCCAAAGAATAAAGCCAAGGCAAATAAAATATTTATAATAGTGGGTTTCATGTAAATAAAAATTGGATTATCAAAATAAATTGTTAAACCTCCAAAAAGAGTAATTAAAATT
>JGI24820J26691_1000407_pt1 | contig 12847 bp, 11 predicted proteins | sample METZYME_5_50m_FD_26691 | JGI IMG/M metagenome (IMG submission 26691) | reverse complement strand
TTACTATTTTTTATTTGTCTTTCTGAAAAATTATAATTACCGTTCCTTATAGGGTATAATGTTCTAATTATGTTTAGTAGGACATTTATTACTTTGATATTGGTGTATGGCCCATAATATTCTGAACCATCTTTAATTAATTTTCTAGTTAAAAAAACTCTAGGAAATCTTTCATTTTTTATGCATATCCAAGGGTAGGTTTTATCATCCCTCAGCAATATGTTGTATTTAGGTTGATTTTTTTTAATTAGTGAATTTTCAAGAAGAAGAGCATCAGATTCAGATTGAACAGTAACATGTTCAATACTATCAATATTTTTAACCAGATTTATGGTTTTTCGTGATTTTATATTTTTTTGAAAATATGATTTTACTCTTTTTTTAAGATTAATTGCTTTTCCAACATATATAATTTTTTTGTCCTTATTTAAAAACTGGTACACACCCGGCAATTCAGGTATTGTTTTAAGCATTAATTTAGATGTATCAGACACTTGACTAAAATAATTATTTTATTTGTTTAGATTTAGATAATGGACAAATTTGAAGCCAGAAAAAAATATCGCTCATTGAGAGACAAATTATCTGAAGATGACTTATTAGATTCAAGTGTAAAAATTGCAAACAATTGTTTGAATTTAGACATTTGGGAATATCATAACTACCATGTTTTTTTATCAATTGAAAAAAATAAAGAAATTGATACAAATCCAATAATTAATATCATTAACGGAAGACAGAAACAAGTTATTATTTCAAAATCAAATTTTAAAGACTATAGTTTAACTAATTATATTTTGGATGATGACGTCATTTTAGAATTAAATAAATATGGAATACCAGAACCTAAAAATGGAAAAAAAATAAAAAATAATCTTATCGATGTGGTATTTGTCCCTTTGCTTACTTATGATAAAAAAGGCAGCAGAGTTGGTTATGGAAAAGGTTTTTATGATAGATTTTTAAGTAATTTATCTAAAAAAACTATCAAAATAGGCCTGTCTTTATATGAACCTGAAAATTATATTGAAGGAATTGATGAGAATGATATAAAAATAGACTACTGCGTAACGCCAAACAAGATTTTTAGTTTTCTTTAAAGAAAGTTTTATTAAAAATAATCATCATAAAAATTCCAATAGAAATTGCTGAATCAGCAATGTTAAAAACGGGCTCAAAGAATGTAAATTCATTTCCACCAATAAATGGTAAAAATGATGGCCATGTCCAAGTAAATAAGGGAAATTGGAACATATCTACAACATTTCCATAAAAAATAGAACTATATCCATTTCCAGGTGAGAAAGAAGCTATTTGAAAATAACTTTCAGTAAAAAAATAGCCATAAAACACTGAGTCAATAACGTTTCCTATAGCCCCCGCTAATATTAGTGAAAGGGATATACTGAATAATTTACTAGAATTATCCTCAATTGTTTTTTTAAGCCAGTAAAAGATGAAGCCAATAGCAACGATTCTAAATAGAGTAAGAAATAATTTTCCATTCTCTTCACTGATAAATGGTATAAAATCGCTTATTTGAGCTCCCCAAGCCATCCCCTTATTTTCAATAAATAAAAGCTTAAACCAACCCAAGTCAAATATTGGATCTTGTCCATAAATTGTAAGAGGAAAATTTAATTTAATATATACTTTGAGAAATTGGTCACAAAATAAAATGAAAGCGACTATAGCTAAACATCTATAAAAACTAATCTTTTGACTTTTCATTAGTACTTTCAAAAATATGATTAGCGGATTTGGTTATAAAACCATCAAAATTATTGTACCTGTATGCAAACTCATAATAACATCCTGGGACTTTGTATAATCCATCAGAAAATTTTACCTCAATTTCTTTAGACATAATTGATGATTGTTCTAATCCTTGACTAACAGAACCTTTAATTTCTCCCCCTGATGAATTAATATCAAACCCGTTTTCTTTTAAATAAGTGTTTAATTGAGTTAAATTCTTAAAGAATGAACAATCAGTTACACTAACTGTAAAGTGGTTTGCTATATAGCCCATTGCAAGAACCCAGGAAGCATAATCCGATTCAGATTGTATTTCTTTATATGTTTTATAATCAATTGGTGACCATGGAATACCAGATGTCAAGAACTCTGGGTCAGATATCGATTTAACGTCTATTTCATCGATTTTATTATTAATTGATTTTTGAAGTTTTTCTGAAAAATTTTCTAGTAAAAGTTCGCTAATAAAAATTCTTGGTAATGTTGGATCTGAATGTAAATAATAAGTTGCTTTGAGTTTTTTTTCAGTGAACGTTAAATCTTCAATTGGCTTGTAACCATTTTTTACAAAATAACTAGAAAGAACATGTCTATTAATTTTTTTGTGATTGAAAGTTCTTAAAGCTATGTGATCGTTAATTATAGTCTTCGATTCTTTTTCTTTTATTAAATCCAACACCTTATTGATATGTGGATTTAAATCAGAGTAATCATTCCACATTCTTAAGAAAATCATTGATTTTCATAGTATCTTTTCCTAAGATTGGTTATTTTTTGCTTCAATACTGAGTGTTGCGTGCGGTACAAGTTTTAATCTTTTTTTGGAGATTAATTTTCCTGTAATTCTGCAAATCCCATAAGTTTTATTTTCAATTCTAATTAGAGCATTTTTTAAATCTCTTATGAACTTTTCTTGTCTTATTGCAAGTTGTGTATTAGCTTCCTTAGACATTGTTTGTGAACCTTCTTCAAATGCTTTAAAAGTTGGAGATGTATCTTCTGTCCCATTGTTGCCATCATTCATATATGCACTTCTAATAAGCTCTAAATCTCTTTGAGCTTTTACAATTTTTTCTTCAATTATTTTTTTAAAACTCCCTAAATCTTTATCAGAGTATCTTACAACCAGGTTATCCTTTTTCATTTTATGTTTTTTTAAAAATTTTTATTTTAATATTTAAGTTATCAAATTCAAACTCTTGGGCGTTGATTAAAGTTTGTTTAAAATTTAATTCAACAGCTAAAGTTTCATTTTTAATATAGTCAATATTTTCAAAAATAGCTTTTTCAATTAAATTATTGTTTTCAATTTCTATAATAATTTTATCACTAACATTAAAACCAGAATCTTTTCTGAAATTTTGAATTCTATTAACTATTTCTCGAGCTATCCCCTCGTTTTTTAATTCTTCATTAATATTTGTATCTAATGCTATAGTAGTACCATTTTCTGAAACTACTTGCCAGCCTTCAATGTCTTCAAAATAAATTTCAATATCCTCTAATAAAATTTCAATATTATTTTCTAAAACCAATGCTTTTTCATTTTCAATTTTCTCAATTTCAGCTGATTTTAAATTATTAATAATAGAACTAACAATTTTCAAATCCTTTCCAAACTTTGGACCCAATAATTTAAAATTTGGTTTAGCTTTTTTTACTAAAATTTTAGAAGAATCTCCAACAAGTTCCACATTTTTAACATTAATTTCAGATTTTATAAATTCAGAAATATCTATTAGACCTTCTTTTTCCATATCATTTCTATAAGGAATAATTATTTTATTTAAAGGCTGTCTAACTTTAATTTTTTCTTTTTTTCTCAGTGACAAAGCAAGGGAGCATATTTCTTGAGATTTTCTAATTTTTGTTTGTAATTCTTTATTTATTAATGATTCTGAGTAGTTAGGAAAATCAGTTAAATGCACAGATTCATTATTCATAGTCAAATCTTGAAATAAATTATCCATAAAGAATGGACTTATTGGAGAGGATAAAATTGACACTGTTTTTAAGCATTCTAATAGCGTCTGGAATGCTGCAATTTTATCAGTATTGTATTCACCTTTCCAAAATCTTCTTCTAGACAATCTAACATACCAATTGCTTAGGTTATCTTGAACAAATTTCGAAATAAGCCTGGCTGATTTAGTAGGCTCATAATTTTCATATGCATCATTTACTTCTTTAACAAGTGTGTTTAACTCAGATATAATCCATCTGTCTAGCTCACATCTCTCCTTATAATCAATAATTTTTTCTTCATTTTTAAATTCATCAATATTGGCATAAAGACTAAAAAATGAATATATGTTGTGAAGGGTTCCAAAAAACTTTCTTCTTACCTCTTCAATTCCACTAACATCAAATTTTAAGTTATCCCATGGATTAGAATTTGAAATCATATACCATCTAGTTGCATCTGGTCCAAACTTGTCTAAAGTCTCAAAAGGATCTACTGCATTACCTAGCCTTTTCGACATTTTTTGTCCATTCTTATCTAAAACTAGACCATTTGATATAACATTTTTATATGAATTAGAATTGAATACCAATGTTCCTATTACATGTAAAGTATAAAACCACCCTCGAGTTTGATCAACTCCCTCAGCAATATAATCAGCTGGGAAGAACTTGTTATCATCTATATAATTTTTATTTTCAAAAGGATAATGCCATTGAGCATATGGCATTGCACCTGAGTCAAACCAGACATCGATCAAATCGCTTTCCCTGTACATTTTCTTTTTTGAACCAGATGTCAAAACTATATCATCAATAGTATGTTTATGAAGATCAATTTTGTCATAGTTTTCATCACTCATGTCCCCAATTTCAAAATCATCAAAAGGATTTGAATTCATATTTCCATTTTCTACTGAATGATTGATTTCAGTTATTAACTGTTCAATGGATCCAATAACTTTTGTTTCTGATCCATCTTCAGATGTCCATATGGGTAAAGGGATTCCCCAAAATCTTGATCTTGAGAGATTCCAATCATTTGCATTATTCAGCCAGTTACCGAATCTACCTTCACCAGTTGACTTTGGCTTCCAATTAATTTTATTATTCAAGGCAATTAATTCATCTCTTTTTTCGGTTACTTTGATAAACCATGAGTTTAAAGGATAGTATAGAACTGGTTTATCAGTTCTCCANCAATTTGGATAACTNTGAGTATATTTTTCTACTCTAAATGCTTTGTTTTGTTCTTTAAGTTTAATTGCAATTTCAACATCAACTGAACGTTCTGGTGCTTTTCCCTCGTCATAATATTCGTTTTTAACAAATTTTCCACCTAAAAACCCTAANTCTTTTACAAATTTTCCNTGGAGATCAACAAGAGGNACAAGATCATCATTTTTATTTTTAATTAGCATTGGAGGAACTTCTGGTTTAGCATTTCTTGCTGCGATAGCATCATCTGCACCAAATGTTGGTGCGGTATGTACAATACCAGTACCATCCTCAGTGGTAACAAAATCACCCGCTATCAATCTAAATGCATTTTCTGGACTATCATTTGGTAAAGGAGCATCATCCCAAATTTGATGATATTTCATTCCAACAATTTGCTTTCCTGAAAATGTTTCCAATAGCATGTATGGAATTTCTTTATCGTTATTAAAAACTAATTCTTCTTGAGTTTGAACCTCTTTAAAGTTTATTTTAAAAACTTTAGTTATCAATTCTTTTGCTAATACAACATTTATTGGTTGATGTGTATATAAATTAAATGTCTTAATTAAACAATATTCAATTTTTTCACCAACTGTTAATGCTGTATTTGAAGGTAAAGTCCATGGCGTTGTAGTCCATGCTAGAACAAAAATTTTAGAATATTTTTTTAAAAAATCAGGGACTGATTCATCTATACATTCAAATTGTGCAGTTACAGTTGTATCTGTAATATCTTGATAAGTCCCTGGTTGATTTAGCTCATGTGAGCTAAGTCCCGTTCCAGCTTTAGGAGAATAGGGTTGTACACTATACCCTTTATATATTAACTTTTTTTCGTGTAAGTCTTTTAATAACCACCAAACAGACTCTATATATTTAGATTTATAGGTAATGTAAGGATCATCCATATCTACCCAATAACCTATTCTTTTAGTTAGATCATTCCACACATCTGTATATTTCATCACGGCTTTTTTACATGCCTCATTATAATCTTTGATACTAATCTTTGATCCAATGTCCTCTTTAGAAATATTTAATTCTTTTTCTACACCAAGTTCAATTGGAAGTCCGTGAGTATCCCAACCAGCTTTTCTGTTTACTTTGAAACCTTTCAGAGTTTTATATCTACAAAAGATATCCTTAATTGCTCTGGCCATCACATGATGAATCCCGGGCATTCCATTAGCTGAGGGGGGGCCCTCATAGAAAATGAATTCTTTTTTATTTCTGGTTGAAATACTCTTTTCAAATGTTTTATCAACTTTCCAAAAAGAGGAAATATGGTCAGAAACCTTAATTAGATCTAATGTTTTATATTCTTTAAATGACATAAAAAATCAAAAAACGAAAGTAATTAATTTTAATGTAATTTATGGATAATAAANAGGACTTAATTGAAAATAGCCACCAAGTTTAATGATCTACCNGGTGATGAAATTCCAGATGCAAATTCTCTGTAATGAATATCAAAAATATTATCTAATATTATCTTAAAATCAATAGGTCTTTTTAAAATTGTGGTTTTGAATAAGCTTGATAGTTGAAAAACCCCCCACGCAGGCATACCAACATACTGTATGTTTCCATTTGAGTCTACTATCAAAGGTGTTTCGTCAAGACCATCCTCACCACCTATACTGTATGAAGATGCATCTTTTGAGCTAGAAAATCTGTATGATAATTGATATTGTGATTTCTCATTCATTAATTTTAGTTTAAAATTACCAAAAAGGGGAGGAATTGAAGGCATTGGGAGCATGTCTTTTAAGGTTGAGCCTTTTGTGTAAGTTATACTTCCATTTATAAGAATATTATCTAAAACTCTTGCTTTTAATTCAAAGTTTCCACCATACACATAAGAATTACCTAAATTAAAATTCGCCATAGTTTGAACTAGTTCTTCATCATAAAGTATTCTATTACCCTCTCCCATATAATAATCACGCCCTATCGTTCCATTCAAAATTGTATAATAAATATTGAAATTAGTTCTAAAGTTTTTATTGAACTTTGACCATCCAAAATCTAGGGTATAAACATATTCAGGTTTTAATTCCATGTTAGGAACATTCAATATTCCTGAGTTTTCTCTTATTTTTCCTATATCATCAATATTTGGAGATCTAAATCCACTTGAAATATTAAACGATATTTTATTAAAATCATTCATTCTATGTACAATTCCTAAACTTCCGGTTAAAGATGAGTTATTCATTTCTAATTCATTAAATTGCTGAAAAAATAACGTATTATACTTGTCATCATAGTCTGAATTGAAAAAATCATAATCCCAATTAGCTTTGATGCTAATTGTTGAAATTCTCAGTCCAAAATCATAATTGGTATTTCTATTTATAAATCTTTTGTAATTAAAATATCCAGCTACTGATTTATAGCTACTTCCATCGTTAGGATATCTAGAAATAGACTTGTTTAAATTCTCAGAATTAACTAATGATTCAAATCCGTCAGAATTTAATTGGTTGTTTGTTAACTCTAGTCCATATGCTATTGATTTTTGTCTATCGATTCTTTTGAAAAAGTCAGAGTTTACAGAAAAAACATTTAAATTCTCATCTTGAATATTCAATAAGTTTGAACCAAATTTTCTTTTATTTCTGCTTTCATCAATTTTTTGGTATGCAAATATTATATCTGCTCTGTCAAATAATTTTTTACTTTGAAAACTTAGTTTAGAAGAAATAAAGGATCTTTTTTGCGGTCCATAATACCACTCCGCAAATTTTAATTTTCCCTCTTCATTTTTTTCACTCAGCTTATCAAATCTATTTATGTTTGATGATTCTGAAAACTGAAAATTTAAAATCAATCTTGCAGTTTTAGATACTTTAAAATTGAATTTTTGAATTAGGTCTTTTTGTTTGTACGCTGTATTTCTCTGCAAGTTTGGATTGTTATTTACAGATTGATTTTCAAAAAATTCACCATTAATGTTTTGTGAGTAGTAATTTACTAACCCCCAATCTTCGTATCCATGATTTCTAACTTTACCCATATGAATATCACCAAAATAAGATTTGGTATAACTTGTATAGCTAGCCCAGTTTTTTCTGCTTAGTTCAATCGAATAGTTATTGACCTTTGATTGATCTCTCAGGTTGTAAGAAATTGATTTTGTATAATCAAAAAATTCATCTTTATCAAGCCTTGGTGTTTTCGTGTAAAAATGAATTACACCACCAAGGGCATCAGAACCATATCCAACTGAGGATGGACCAAATATCACTTCAGTTCTCTCTAGAGAATTTGCATCAATGGAAATAGCATTATGTACGTGACCAGATCTATATATAGCATTGTTCATTCTAACACCATCAACAACTAATAAAACTCTGTTCGCTTCAAAGCCCCTTATTACAGGACTTCCACCGCCACTTTGCGATTTTTGAACATGAATTCCACCACCATGATAGAGCATTTCAGCTGTATTTCTCGGTATATCTAAGTTAGTGCTACTTCTGTTTATAACTGAAACTTTCCTTGAAAGAGTCATTACATTTTGCATATTTCTTGAAACGGAAAGAACAACTTCATTTAAACCTAGTGCTTTAGGCGATAGAATTATATTATCACCTTCTTTTAATGAATTGTAGAGTAAAGTTTTTCTCTCATAAACTATGTGAGTAAAAAAAATTGAATCAGAATCTTTAAAGTTGTTTAAATTAACTAATCCATTTCTATTTGAAACTGCCCTAGTTGTTCTTTCAGAATCAAAGACTAATACTCCTCGAATTGGTCTTCCGCTAGTTGAGTCCACGAGTGTAATTTTTTGAGAAAGAACTTCAGAAAAAAATAGAATAAATAAGAGTGATAATATATTATGAAAATACTTCATTTAGGATATCAACAGATTTAGGTCTAATAAAACCAGAAACATGAAATTCATAATATAAAATTAAAAAGTTAAGCATGTCTTTTCTTTGGTTAATGTTTGTTAAAACTTTATTATTATAATCAAATTTTATGCCCAAAATATTCTGTAGATCCTCTACAACTTGACCTTTAACATATTTTTTTGACAAAGGTGTATTTGTAAAAATTCCATTTTCAATATCAAAAAATAAAGACTCATCAGACGAGTATTTAGGCAATATCCCTAGGTAATCAGAAAGTTTAAGAATAAAAAGTAAATGAAAATTAGGCGCTTTTTCAGAGTTTTCGAACCACAGCAAACTTTGCTTTATAAATTCAAAAAGCTGGGTATTTTTAAGGTCAATTTTTAAAGTTTTAGAAAGAAATTCAGCTAAAAAAAGACAGATATTTATCTTTATGATATCATTATTAATTGAGGTAAAAGGTTCAATAACTTTAATTGTTTTTAAATATGATAGTTTATTGTTTTTGGTATTATTGAATTCAATATCAAGAATTGTTAAAGGCTGAAGTTGCCCAAGTGTTATTTTTTTCTTTTTTTTTGTTCNTATTCCCCTTATAATAAATGATTTAAAACCAAAGTCTNTNGTATATGCTTTTAGAATTATACTAGTTTCAGAATAATTTATATAACCTAAAATTATCGCTTCAGAATTGGTAAGCATTGATATGATTTAAACAACGCCTTGCAAGCATTGCATCAGCAACTTTTATAAATGATGAAATATTAGCACCCTTTCCATAATCTACATAATCTTTCTCTTTTCCATATTTCAGACATTTTTTATGGATTTTTATCATAATTTCTTTAGTTTTTCATCTACTTCTTCTCGAGTCCATGAATATCTTAAGGAATTTTGAGCCATTTCAAGACCAGATACAGCAACTCCTCCTGCATTAGAGGCTTTTCCAGGTGCAAATAAAATTTTATTATCCTTAAATTGTTTTATAGCATTGTGATCACATGGCATATTTGCGCCTTCTGCAACACATATGCAACCATTTTTGAGTAGCGTTTTAGCGTCTGTACCGTTTACTTCGTTTTGAGTAGCTGAGGGAAGTGCAACATCGCATTTAACTGCCCATGGTTTTTTACCTTTTATGAATTCAGCTTTTGGATATTTCTTTACGTATTCAGAAATTCTACCACGTTTATTATTTTTAATATCCATGATGTGATTTAACTTTTCTTCATTAATTCCTTCTTTATCATAAATATACCCTGATGAATCAGACATTGTAAGAACCTTAGCTCCTAAATGAAGACATTTTTCAGCTGCATACTGTGCTACATTACCCGATCCAGAGATTGTCACAGTCTTACCTTTAATACTATCACCTATGTGATTTAGCATATCTTCAGCAAAATATACAGTTCCATATCCTGTTGCCTCAGGTCTAATTAGTGACCCTCCCCAGGATACGCCTTTTCCAGTTAAAACACCTGTAAACTCATTTTTCAATCTTTTATATTGTCCAAATAAATATCCAATTTCTCTTCCTCCAACCCCTATATCTCCAGCTGGTATATCAGTATTAGGACCAATATGCCTGAAAAGTTCTGTCATAAAGCTTTGACAAAATCTCATCACTTCCCCATCTGATTTATTTTTAGGATCAAAATCTGCTCCTCCCTTACCACCACCCATTGGAAGTGTTGTTAAACTATTCTTAAAAACTTGTTCAAATGCTAAAAATTTTAGAATACTTAGGTTAACACTGGGATGAAATCTTAATCCTCCTTTGTACGGACCGATTGCTGAGTTCATTTCAACTCTATATCCTCTGTTAACTCTAATTTCACCGTTATCATCAATCCAATTTACTCTAAACATTACAACTCGTTCAGGCTCAACCATTCTCATTAAAATATTTTTACCATGATAAATATCTTGACTAACGATATATGGGATCAAATCTTCAGAAACCTCTTTAACAGCTTGCATAAATTCTGGCTCATGAGAATTTCTCTTATCTATTTCAGCTAAAAATTGGTTAATTATTTTATTCATTTACAATGATTTATACAAAATTAGTCATAATTAACCAATTGCTTGTTCAAGATCATCAATTAGATCTTTGACGTCCTCAATTCCAACACTGAGCCTAATCAATGAATCTACAATACCAGTTTTATCTCTCTCCTCTTTTGGAATTGAAGCGTGAGTCATAGTGGCTGGATGATTAACTAAGCTTTCAACACCGCCTAATGATTCTGCTAGAGTGAAAACCTTGAAATTACTTGTTATTTTTTTCACTTTTTCAAAATTTCCATTTTTGACTGTAAATGAAATCATACCTCCAAAATTCTTCATTTGACGAGTNGCCACATCATGATTTCGATGTTGTTTTAATCCAGGCCAATATAGTTTATCTACAGATGCATGACCATCTAAGAATTCAGCAATTTTAGATGCATTTTCGCAATGTCTATCCATTCTTACATGTAATGTTTTTATTCCTCTTAATGTTAAAAATGAGTCCATTGGTCCACATATTGCTCCGCTTGAATTTTGCATGAAATATAATTTTTCAGCAAGTTCATCATTTGATACTGCCAAAAGGCCTAATATCACATCACTGTGTCCAGCAAGAAATTTAGTTGCCGAATGCATAACTATATCAGCTCCTAAATCAATTGGTTTTTGAAGATATGGAGTTGAAAATGTGTTATCAACTCCTAAAAGAATATTATTTGATTTACAAATATCAGACAGCCCTTTTATGTCGATAACATTTATCATTGGATTAGTTGGTGTTTCTACCCAAATTAATTTTGTTTTATCATTGATTAAATTCTCAACATTGCTTAAGTCTCTCAAATCGGTAAAGATGAATTTCAAACCAAACTTTTTATAAATCTTATTGAATAGTCGATATGATCCACCNTATAAGTCATTTGTTGAAATAATTTCATCACCAGATTTGAATAATTTCATAATTGCATCAATTGCTGAAAGCCCAGAACTGAATGCTAAACCATATTTGGCATTTTCTAAACTAGCGATTGATCTCTCTAATGCGTGTCTTGTCGGGTTTTGGGTTCTACTATACTCATAACCTTTATGTTCACCAGGGCTNGCTTGAGCATATGTTGAGGTTTGATAAATAGGTGGCATTACAGCACCATANGCTTTTTCTTTTATTTGTCCTCCGTGAATTACTTTAGTATTAAATTTCATTTATTCAACNATAAATTCACCTCTCATTATTTGATAGTGTCCTGGAAATGTGCATAGAAAAACATAAGTTCCAGGCTCATCAACTGTGAAGCTAATTTGATCGGATTCTCCGCCACCAATCATTGAAGTGTAGGCAATTGTGTCATCCCCAGCGGGAATATATTCACTTTCTTTTGCTAGCATAGCTGCCTGAGCGAAATCGTCAACATCAACACCNTTTTTTAGCAAAACAAAATTATGACCCATAAATTCTTTACCAATTTGACCTGTGTGATTTAATAATAAATTAACTTCCTCACCTGCCTTGGCTTTAAGTACACTTTTGTCAAATAACATCTGATCATTCGAGTTCAAAACAAGCAGGTTTGAATTAGTTTCTGTTTTTTCTTCTACTTTCACTCTTTCATAAGAGAATTTCTCTTTTTTTGGTTCGTTTCCGCAACTGATTACTAACAAAACGAAACAAAATTGGGCTAATAACTTTTTCATAATTATTTTTTTCAAATTTACAATTCATTAGTTCATTACAAAAGACATACCGAAAAATTTAATTCGTTTAGAGTTGTTTGTTATTTTTTGTAGTTTTTTCATGAAAATTAATTAGCTATATTTATTAAGTAAAAACAACAATCAAATGAACAGAAGAAACTTTTCCAAATTAACAGCACTAACCAGCTTAATCGGCTTTGCACCTGGTCAATTAATTTCATGCGCTACAGAACCAACTACAGATCTCAAAATTTCATTGGCACAATGGTCATTAAATAAAGCAATTCGGGCAGGTAAATTATCACCTCTTGATTTTGCTAAAAAATCAAGATCATTCG
>JGI24820J26691_1000406_pt1 | contig 12855 bp, 13 predicted proteins | sample METZYME_5_50m_FD_26691 | JGI IMG/M metagenome (IMG submission 26691) | reverse complement strand
CGAGGATTGGTTTAATTTTATCCAAAGAGATCTTCGCCATATGGTCACAGCGAACTGAACAAGCCGTACCAAATTCTACTGTTGGAAATTCTTCCATTAAATTAGACGTCAACTCACATTCAGAAGCTACGAAAGCTTTGTCAAGAGTACCTTCAGCAACCCTGTCTGCAATATCGTTTCTAATCTGAGTTGTACTGCCGTAGTAGTCTGCTTCTTGCAAGACTTCAGGTTTACATTCCCAATGAACGTAAAGCATTCTTCTAGGATGACCTTTAGAAAGACCAAAGGACTCTCTCATAGCTACGATGTCTTGCAAGGAGAATTTTTCATGAACTTCACAAACTGCCCCTTTAGTGTCATTACCTTTGCCTGGGTAAATTATGTGCTTTTTACCTTGTAATACATTCTCAAGGTTCTGGGCAAAAAACATATCTGGAACAAATATTAATTCATCACCGGGTAGTTCCATAGCAATTTGTTCTGCGTTAGCTGATGTACAACACACATCACATTCTGCTTTGGCTTCAGCATAGCTGTTAATGTATATCATTACTGGAACTCCTGGATGTTTTGCCTTCAGCTCTCTGACTTGCTCTGCACCAAAGTCATCTGCTAAAGAGCAACCTGAATCCTTATCTGCGATCAAGATTGTTTTTTCAGGATTCAAAACTTTGGCGGTTTCTGCCATAAATCTTACTCCATTGAATATTAAAATTTCTGAATCTGTTTCCACTGCCTTCATACTTAACGCAAGAGAGTCACCTTGTTCTTTTGCTGAGGATAGACCAAAAACAAGAGGCTCCATGTAATTATGACCAAGCATGAAAATGTTATGTTTTTTCTTTAATTCAAGAATTCTATGAACTGTAGATGCGTGGAACTCAATATCGATAGGAGTTAGCGTGGGGTTATTCCTTGAGTAAATTTGAGATTTTACTTCCTCCAAAGTTAGGCTGTCAGAAACTCCCGGAACACTCAACATTCTTATCTAATATTAACTTAGCATGTCGGGATATAAATCTAATGTTATGGTGGTCATTAGAAAGTGACTTTTATATAGGACTAATTTGGTCCAATTAACCTGAGGTCATTAGCACTGACATGAAAATAAACAAATTGACAGATTATTCAATCGTCATTATGACGAATATGATTGTAAAGAACGAAAAAGGAATGTACACTGCGAAAGAGTTATCGGATGTCTCAAACCTTCCACTTCCAACAGTTACAAGAGTCTTGAAGATGCTATCAAATAGCAATCTACTTGAATCCCAGAGAGGAGCTCAGGGCGGATATTCTTTAACAAAGAAAGCTAAAGACATCTCTGTTGCTGAAGTGATTGAAGCAATGGAAGGTCCTATTGCGCTAACTGAGTGTGCAAGTGACGAATGTGGATGTTCACTTGAACCTAGTTGTGTTGTAGGAAAGCCTTGGCAAAAAATTAACAAGGCTGTAAACGATGTTTTACAAAATATCAATTTAGCTGAAATGAGTATCAAAGATGAAAGCCAAAATTTAATTAATTTAACAAATGTAGAGGAGGTAAGAAGTTGAAACAAGATTCGGAAACTGAAATGTTGAAAGAGTATTCTGAACAGGAATACAAGTATGGCTTTGTAAGTGACATTGAATCTGAAACTCTACCACCAGGTCTGAACGAAGACACAATTAGATTCATTTCAAAAAAGAAAGGAGAACCTGAATGGTTAACAGATTGGAGACTAAAAGCCTTCGATATTTGGAAAAAAATGAAAGAGCCACATTGGGCAAACATTGACTACCCTCCTATAGACTATCAAGCAATTAGTTATTATTCAGCTCCAAAGAATCTAGAAGATGCACCTAAAAGCTTAGATGAGGTTGATCCTGAATTAATTGAAACCTACAACAAACTAGGTATTCCTCTACAAGAACAGGAAATTCTTGCTGGAGTTGCTGTTGATGCAGTTTTTGATTCTATGTCTGTTGCAACAACGTTCAAAGACAGGTTAGCTGAAAAGGGAGTAATCTTTTGCTCGATATCTGAAGCTGTTAAAGAACATCCTGAGCTTATTAAGAAATATTTAGGTTCTGTTATTCCAAGAACTGATAATTTCTTTGCTGCACTAAATTCAGCTGTATTTACAGACGGATCATTTTGTTACATTCCTCCAAATACAAGATGTCCGATGGAATTGTCAACCTATTTCAGGATTAATGAACAAAATACAGGCCAGTTTGAACGCACACTTATTGTTGCTGACAAAGGATCTCATGTTTCATACTTAGAAGGATGTACCGCACCAAAAAGGGATGAGAATCAACTCCATGCTGCCGTAGTTGAGTTAGTTGCACTTGATGATGCTGAGATAAAGTACTCAACCGTGCAAAATTGGTATCCAGGTGATAAAGATGGAAAAGGTGGAATCTACAATTTTGTTACTAAAAGAGGAGCTTGCAGGGGAGATAATTCAAAAATAACCTGGACTCAAGTTGAAACTGGTTCGGCTATAACCTGGAAATATCCTTCGTGTGTTCTACACGGAGATAACTCTGTAGGCGAATTCTATTCTGTAGCTTTGTCTGCATTAAAACAACAGGCTGATACTGGAACAAAAATGATCCATATTGGTAAAAATACTAAAAGTACAATTATCTCAAAAGGAATTTCTGCAGAACGTGGACAGAATACATACAGAGGCCAAGTAATGATTAACAAATCTGCAACTGGCGCACGTAATTATTCACAATGTGATTCACTACTGATCGGTGACAAATGTGGAGCTCACACTTTTCCATATTTGGATGTGAAAAATACAAGGTCTCATATTGAACATGAAGCCTCAACATCGAAAATTGGAGAGGATCAAATATATTACTGCAAGCAGAGAGGAATTTCTGAGGAAGATGCAATTAATCTGATTGTAAATGGATTCTGTAAAGAAGTATTCAAAGAATTACCAATGGAATTTGCAGTTGAAGCTCAGAAGCTTCTAGAAGTTTCCTTAGAGGGAAGTGTAGGTTAAACATGTTAAAAATAGAAAATTTGCACGCTAGCGTAGAAGAAATCTCCATTCTCAATGGAATTAATTTAGAAATAAAGGCTGGTGAAACTCATGCTATAATGGGGCCTAATGGTTCCGGAAAGTCAACCCTAGCTCAGGTTATTGCCGGACATGAAGATTATGAAGTCGAAAAAGGAAGTATCGAATATTTTGGTGAAGATTTACTTGAATTAGATGTTGATGAAAGAGCATGTGAAGGAATCTTTCTAGCTTTTCAATACCCTGTAGAACTACCGGGAGTTAACAACACTTATTTCTTGAAATCTGCCTTGAACGCGCAGAGAAAACATCGAGGTGAAGATGATATAGATGCCATGGACTTTATGGACATTATCAGTGATAAAATAAAGTTGTTAAATCTAAAAGAATCACTACTTAAGAGACCTGTAAACGAAGGCTTTTCAGGCGGTGAAAAAAAGAGAAATGAAATTTTCCAAATGGCAGTTTTAGAGCCAAAACTAGCATTACTTGACGAAACTGATTCCGGATTGGATATTGACGCTTTGAAAATTGTTGCAAATGGAGTTAACGCTATGAAAAGTCCGGAAAGATCAACGTTAGTTGTGACTCATTATCAAAGATTATTGAACTACATTGTTCCCGATTTTGTTCATGTATTAGTAAATGGTAAAATAGTTAAATCCGGAGACAAAAATCTTGCTCTCGAGCTTGAAGAAAAAGGGTACGAAGAAGTAATTAAGGAAGCAAACGAGTAAATGAAAGTTTTACACAAGATTGAATCTGATTTCGAGAAGACTATTGCCAATTCCGGTAGCGAAACTAAAGGTATTCGAATAGATAATTTCAATGAATTTAAAAAAATGGGAATTCCAACTTCTAAACAAGAATTCTGGAAATTTACTAATCCTTCTGTAATCAAGGATTTTGAATTTACGCTGGGCGTTACAAATGATTTTGAGGATGACAAATTTGATATCGTCATTGTAAACGGAAAATTAACTAAAAAAACCGATAATATCAAAGTTAATGATATACATGGAAGTTTAGGTGAAAAAGATATAAGTAACAAAATCTTCGAAAAAACCAATAACCCTTTCATTAATTTAAATAATGCATTTTCAACCGATGGGTGCGTTATATCTTTCGAAGACAATGTTGAAAAAGAAATCAGTGTATTAAATGTCATTGATAATACTGCTTCAAAACAAATAACCTATCCCAGAATAATAGTTAATGCAGGAGAAAATAGTAACATCTCAATTTTAGAAGAAATCAGATTTCTAGGCAGTAAAGATAATTTAGTTAATTCCGTAACAAATTTCGACTTAGGTGAAGGTGCAAAAGTGGAACATGTAATAATTGACGATTATTCAGAAAATACTTATCACATTTCTAATGTCTTAGTTAAGCAGAAAAGAGACAGTACTTTTTCTTCATACAATTATTCTAACGGAAAGAAACTTGCAAGAAAAGATTTTATAATTGAATTAAAAGAAAGAGGAGCACATTGTGACTTGAGGGGAGTTTATTTGGCAGACCAAAAAAATCACATTGATCACCATACTATTATTGAACATGAAGACGAACATTGTACAAGTAACGAATTGTACAAAGGAATACTATCTGGTAAATCTACTGGTGTTTTCAACGGTAGGATTCATGTTCATAACGGTGCTCAAAAAACAGATGCAATTCAAAGTAACCAAAATCTGTTACTAAGTAATAATGCAATAATTCATACTAAACCTGAATTGGAAATTTACGCTGACGACGTAAAATGTACACACGGTGCTACAATTGGCCAACTAGACGAAAAGGGAATATTCTACTTGAGAGCTAGAGGAATTAAAAGAGAGGAAGCTCAAAAAATGATGATGAGGGCATACATTGGAGAAGTTTTGAGTGGAATGAAAAATAGTGTAGCTGAAGAAAAATTACTGGAAAAGATAATAGAGAACATTCCAGAAGGAGATTAATGGTAAAAGAAGAATTTCCTATCTTATCACAAAGTGTTAATGAAAAACCTTTGATATATTTGGATAACGCGTCAACAACTCAGAAACCAACTTCTGTGATTAATGAAATACAAAATTACTATGAATCTACTAATTCCAACATTCACAGAGGAGTTCACCATTTAAGTCAAAAAGCCACTGAAAAATATGAAGATTCGAGAAAAATAGTACAAAATTTTATAGGTGCAAAATCATCTAAAGAAATAATATTTGTTAGAGGAGCAACCGAAGCTGTAAATCTTGTAGCAAATAGTTACGTGAAACCTTTACTTTCTGAAGGCGACAATATTATTATTTCACAAATGGAACATCATGCTAACATAGTTCCTTGGCAATTAATCACTAAAGAAAAAAAAGCTGAAATTCGTGTAGTCCCTATTAATGAAGCTGGAGAGCTATTAGTAGATGACATGGATGATTTAATAGACGAAAATACACGTTTTATATCGCTGAACCACGTTTCAAATTCGTTAGGAACGGTCAACCCTGTAGAAAAATTAATACAAAAAGCACACCAAAACGATATTCGCATAATGATTGATGGAGCTCAAGCTGTACAACATATGAAAGTGAATGTTGTAGATCTAGATGTAGATTTTTACTGCTTTTCTGGACATAAAATGTACGGACCTACGGGTATTGGTATATTGTACGGCAAAAGAGAAATATTAGAGAACATGGAACCCTACCAAGGAGGAGGTGATATGATTAAATCGGTTACATTTGAAAAGACAATATTCAATGACATTCCTCATATTTTTGAAGCTGGAACTCCAAATATTGTCGGAGCAATCGGATTAGCAAAAGCTGTAGAATTTATTGAAAATATAACTATAGAAGAAATTGAAAAGCATGAAATGGCTTTATTGAATTATGCTACTGAAAAAATAAACTCCATGGAGGGTGTGGAAATTGTTGGGAATGCTGAGGAAAAAGCAAGTGTCATCTCATTTGTAATGGGAAATATTCACCCACATGATATTGGAACAATTATGGACAATTTGGGAATTGCAATAAGAGCGGGACATCATTGTACTCAACCTATTATGGATTTTTACAATATACCTGCTACTGCAAGAGCCTCATTTGCGATATACAATACAGAAGAAGACGTTGACAAATTAGTTGAAGGGATACAAAAAGTAAAGGAAATTTTCACATGACGGATTTTGGCGATTTATACATGGAAGTGATTTTAGATCATAATAAAAATCCTCGGAATGAAGGTGAAATTAAAAATCACACCAATCATGCAGATGGACATAATCCCCTATGTGGAGATAAAATTTCATTAGATCTTATAATAGAAGACCAAACCGTTAAAGAAATAAAATTCACTGGCTCAGGATGTGCTATATCTACAGCATCTTCCAGTATTTTGACTGAGTATATAGTTGGTAAAAAAACTAATGAAATACGTCACTTATTTGAAGAATTTCACGATTTGGTAACATCTGATAGTTCCGAAAGTAAAAATTTAGGGAAATTAGCTGTGTTTGAAGGCGTAAAAAAATATCCTGCAAGGGTTAAATGTGCTACTCTTGCATGGCATACTTTAATTGCTGCCATTAATGGTGAAGAGGAGGTTAGTACGGAATGAGTGAATTAAAACAAAAAATTATTGAAAATATCAAAAAAGTCTATGATCCTGAAATCCCAGTTAATATTTATGAACTTGGACTCATTTATGAAATTAAAATAGACAAAGGTGACGTTGAAGTAATTATGACTTTAACATCTCCGTTCTGCCCCGTAGCTGGAAGCTTACCAAAGGAAGTTGCTGCAAGAGTATCTGAAGTTGAAGGCGTGAAAAAAGCAGATGTAGAATTAGTATTTGAGCCTCCGTGGACTATGGATTTGATGTCCAATGAAGCTAAATTAGAACTCAACATGACAGATAGTTTTACAATTTAATTATGAGAGAAGTAAACGTTGAAGGGTTGCAATGTACACAGGCCGTGATGACTGTACTAAGAGAAATGGTTTCCATGGAAGATGGTGAAGAAATACACATTAGTTACGAGGAACCCAACGCCAGAAGAGACATAATGGCTATGGTTAAAAGACGTGACTATACTCTGATTAATGAAGAAGAAAAAGTAATAATATTATCGAAATAAAAATGACTAAAATAAAAGACTGCTTAGTAGATGCCAGAATGCCAACTAAATTTGGCACTTTCCAACTTTATGCATTTCCAGGAGATGACGAAACAAAAGAAGATCTTGCGCTAGTTATGGGCGAAATTGAAGGAAGAATGCTCATAAGAGTACATTCTGAGTGCTTCACCGGCGACGTTTTGCACTCAATGAGGTGTGATTGCGGCGAGCAACTAGATCTAGCAATGGAACGAATTGCTAAGGAAGGTAAAGGAATAATTGTCTACTCTAGGCAGGAAGGAAGAGGCATCGGACTTGTTAATAAATTGAAAGCCTATAATCTTCAAGATGATGGGCTGGATACTGTGGAAGCAAATGTTGCTTTAGGTTTCAGTGCTGAATTGAGAAATTATGAGAATGCTGCTAAAATTTTGAAAAACTTAGGTGTTAAAAAAATTGAATTGATGACAAATAATCCTTCTAAAGTCGAAGATTTAAGCAAAGAAGGCTTTGATGTCATTAAAACGAAGCATTTACCTGAACCAAATAAGGAAAATGTAGAATATTTAAAAACTAAAGCTGAAAAAATGAGGCACCAGTTTACAATAGACTAGCGAACAAAATTTTTCTTAACGCTTTTATTTTCAGGCATACCTGCTATAGTCATCACCCACAAAACAAAAACTCCCATTATCAATGCGTATTGGCCCGTATGCCACCAGAAATAATGAAATTTATCCCATGTACTAAAATCATAAATGTTTATCAAATAGTATCCTGAAAGAATTCTTATTAAATTTTCAACAAATATGAAAATAGCTGCATAAATTGCCCACTTAGCCCTAACCATGGGTTTAACTCCTCGAAAACAAAGGACTAAAAGACTCAAAAAAACAGTCTCATGTAATCCGCTACACTCAGCAACTATTTCCATATCAATTATGTCCGCATAGGCTAGAATTGTCGAGTTTTCACCTCTGATGTAGACTTCTATTCCAAGAGAGCTCTGAATAACATAAAGAACCCAAGTTAGAAATTGTTGGTACAGTAAAAGTGAGTTTTCGCCTCTAGTCAGATGCTGAAATAAGAGATCTATGGGTAAAACGAAAAGCATAACTAAGAGAAAGTTGAAAGCAACACCAACCAAGACTTTTTCAGATTTCTTTTTAGCATCGAAAGATTCACAGAGATATTTCTCTGCATTGTCAAGATAGAAACCAAAGTTGTCTGCGTATCTTTCAAAAAGATATTTTGGTTCAACTGAAATTGGACCTCTAACAAAAAGTAACACCAAAAAAAATATGGAAATTAATAATGAAAGAATACCTGTTGTTTTATCATCTGAACTNAATCCAAAGAAAACTAAAAAAATTGAAGCTAATAGGATAACACCTCTGAGAATATCATCACGCGACAGAGGCTCCAGCTTGACACTTGTGTTATCTACCACGGGTTACTAAAGCTAAATGTAGATAAAACCTTTACATCAATAATTTAAAAAAATTTTAGCTTTAACTAATACTTCCTTAGCGTTTGAATATGTTAATTGATTATGTGCAGAACTAAAATTTAACCACTTGTAATTTTGATGCTCCGAACTTAGTTTAACTTTCTTCGTTGGTGATTCTGCAAGAAAAAAAGTAACTTCTTTCGGAATTACTTTAGAATCTCTTTGAATATTATAACTTATTTTCTCTTTAAAGCCGTCTACTAATCGAAACTCACGAATTCCAGTCTCTTCTTCTAATTCTCTTGAAGCAGTTTCCAGTTCTGTTTCGTTACCTTCAATATGGCCCTTTGGAAAATCCCAATGGTCGCTTTCACCTAGTTTAACTGAATGCTGAATTAATAAAAAATATTTAGAATGAAATAAAACAATCCCACAAGATTTCTCCATACTTTGCAGTCAGCAGTATACTATAACAAGCTTATCTGCCAATTAACGAATACTTAATCTTTTCTTGTTCTTGACAAAGCAGTTGCAACCATTCCCAATGCAAATATTGTGAAAATTGGATCAAAGCCTGGTAGGAAAACACCGCGTATCCATAATGTTGCTGTAACTGATCTTGCTTCGGTTTCACCTTGCAAAGTTGTTGCGACTTGCAAGATAACTGTGTGATATTCGTTACTCCATCCCACTACTGTACCTCTAGGCGTAGCGACTGTAAGCTGAACAGGTTGCTCACCTGATGCATCAATTTGGTATTGTGCTGCAGCTAATGCAACTGTAAAACCTGCATCTTCTAAATCTTTCGCATTCAGCACTTCAACTGCAATAGTATCTTGGTAATTACCGTTGTTGACTGCTATGAAATTCAAAACGAATTCTTTACCTGGACCTATCTTTTGGAAAGGTTGTGATGCTTGAACAGATAGTCGAGCATATTGTTGAACAATAACTGCAAAACCTGCATTCTTATTAACTTGATTCAACTGCGTATTTGTTTCTCTACCAGAAGCAAGAGCATTAACTTGAACCGTCTTATATGATGAACGTGTTAAAGCTAAAGCACAAACTGGAACTGTAATACTTCCACCNGGCGCCAAAGTAACTGAAACTGCACCAGGTGATATTGTAACACCACCACCTGAAAGTGATATATCTACATCAATTGTAGCTTGACCTTCGTTAGAAATGACCATTTCAGTACATCCAATTCCACTAGCTCCAGGTCTTACATCTAACTGAACTTGTCCATTAGTAAAACTTATGGAATATGCAACTGCTGCTTGAGCATCTGCTGGTGGTGTAAACATTACCAAAGATGTTCCTAACATAAGCATTGCGAGTAGTAGGGCTTTCGAAATTTTAGTCGCCATTATTTTTTCCTCCAAGGGGTGTATTGACTGACATACACAAGTTCACACTTTAACTCCCACATAAAAAGGCTTTCTTACAATAATAAAAGCTTAAAACAAATTTAAATGGTACAAAATTAGTCTAATTTGGAGAGCAGCTCTGCACGATTCGGCTCAACTAAAATTGTTTGATCTGGAAATACAATTACTGGAATTCTGCGCATTCCATTATTAAGCTCAATAGCTTTCATTGTCGCTTCTTCATCGTTTGAAATATCTATGTAATCATACTCAATATTTTTCTCAGCAAAAACTTGCTTTGCCAATACACAATCGCCGCATGTTGGTGTTCCGTACATTAAGATTTTATCCACTTTAATTCTCCGAATATGAGTCAACATCAAGACATGAACATATTAAATTTCTGTCACCATGTGTGTTATCGACTCTACCAACTGAAGGCCAAAACTTATTTGTCTTTAACCGTTGAACTGGATAAGCAGCTACTTCCCTAGAATACTCGTGACTCCAATTATCGGATGATACTTCTAGAGACGTGTGAGGAGAACCTCGAAGAGGATTATCTTCGCTTGAAAATTCTCCAGATTTTACTTTATCTATTTCAGATTTTATTGAAGTCATTGATTCGCAGAATCTGTCTATTTCAGCTTTTGATTCAGATTCTGTGGGTTCTACCATTAGTGTGTTGGCAACCGGCCAAGACATTGTTGGAGCATGGAAACCATAATCAATCAATCTTTTTGCAATGTCATCAATAGTTAATCCAGCTTCAGAAATTAAAGCACGAGTATCCAAAATACACTCATGTGCAATAAGACCCATTTTACCTTTGTATAAGATTTTGTAATCATTTGACAACTTTTTGGCCATATAATTGGCATTTAGAATTGCTACCTCTGTGGCATATTTGAGTCCTTGAGAACCCATCATCGCGATGTATGCCCAAGAAATTGGTAAAATACTAGCACTTCCCCAGTGAGTTGCTGACACTGGACCAGTTTTACTTTTAGACTTGTAAGAATCCAGGGGATTTGAAGGTAAAAATTCTGCTAAATGTGATGCTACGCCAATTGGACCCATTCCTGGCCCTCCTCCTCCATGTGGAATACAGAAGGTTTTGTGCAAATTAAGATGACAGACATCTGCTCCTATGTCTGCTGGTTTGCACAAGCCAACCATTGCGTTCATATTTGCACCATCCATGTAAACTTGGCCACCGTTTTTATGAACTAAAGAACATATTTTCTTAATTTCATCTTCAAAAACTCCGTGAGTAGAGGGATAAGTGACCATCGCAGCTGCCAATGACTGTGAATATTGATCAATTTTTGATTTGAAATCTGCTAAGTCTATATTTCCCTCTTCATCGCAAGATATTCCCACTACTTTCATTCCAACCATTACTGCTGAGGCCGGATTCGTACCGTGAGCTGAGGTTGGAATTAAACAAATATTACGATTGGAATCTCCCTTATCTAGGTGAAAATCTCGTATTGCAAGCATTCCTGCATATTCACCTTGACTGCCTGCATTTGGTTGAAGTGAAATTTTTGAAAATCCTGTAATATCGCAGAGCCAATTCTCTAAATCTTTGAATAGTTCATAATATCCTCTTGCTTGATCTTCAGGAGCATACGGGTGCAAATTAGAAAATTCTGGCCAAGTCACAGCTTCCATTTCTGTGACTGAATTTAATTTCATGGTGCATGAACCCAAAGGAATCATACTGAAATTTAAGGATAAATCCTTGTTCTCTAGCCTGTGTATATACCTTAGCATCTCTGTTTCTGAATGATATGAATTGAAAACAGGGTGGGTGAGATACGAATCTGTACGTCTTAAATCCTCAGGGATGCTTTCAATTGATGATTCTACTTCTGAAGACTTAAAAATATTCAATATAGCTTTTACATCTTCAAGTTGAACTGTCTCATCCAAAGAGATACCTACTGAATCGGAATATTTCCAAAAATTATAGCCTTCTTTTAAAGCTAAATCTGAAATCTTTGTCGAGTCACATTTTACACGAATTGTGTCAAAGTAATTATCTGAGTATAATTCAAATCCACTATTTTTGAGACTTTCACCGATTACTCTGGTGAAGAAATTTATTCTACTTGCAATTTGCTTCAACTTATCTGGGCCATGATATATTGCATACATGGAAGACATGATAGCTAACAATACTTGCGCAGTACAAATATTGCTAGTAGCTCTATCTCTCCGAATGTGTTGTTCCCTTGTCTGTAGAGCTAATCTCAAAGCATGATTTCCGTGCGAATCCTTTGAAACTCCGATTAATCTTCCCGGAAGATTGCGTTTTAGTTTGTCCTTTGTAGAAATAAATGCAGCGTGGGGACCTCCATAACCCATTGGAACTCCAAATCTTTGAGAATTTCCGATAACAATATCTGCACCCCAACTCCCTGGTGATTTTAAAAGACAAAGAGACATTAAGTCGGCTACAACAATCACCAAGCTTCCGTTGGTATGAACCTCCTCTACTAATTTAGAATAATCTCTGATTATTCCTGATCTACTGGGGTACTGAACCATCACAGCAAATAAGTCGTCATCAATTGAAAGCTCTGAATAGGAAGTTTCTTTGATTTTTATTTCTAGAGGCTCTGCTCGAGTCTTAACTACATTAACTGTTTGTTGGTTAATATCGTCAATAAGAGCTATCGTAGATCTCTTACCTCTCAAAGCGTTACATGCCATACTCATTGCTTCAGCGGCAGCTGTAGCTTCATCTAACAGAGAGGCATTTGCAATGTCCATACCTGTTAAATCTGANATCATTGTTTGGAAATTCAATAATGCTTCCAACCGACCTTGAGCGATTTCGGCCTGATAAGGTGTGTATTGAGTATACCAGCCAGGGTTTTCAAGTATATTTCTTTTGATAACTCC
>JGI24820J26691_1000405_pt1 | contig 12887 bp, 10 predicted proteins | sample METZYME_5_50m_FD_26691 | JGI IMG/M metagenome (IMG submission 26691) | reverse complement strand
AGCCGTAAATTCCTTTACACAGGAAAGAACTATGTCAAATTTAGAAACTATGCAAGACCAATTTATTGAAACCTATAAATCATGGCAACATGTGGAAATGTTCAATATTGGATATGCTGAAGAAATNTTTTATGCATCAAAAATGAATATTTACCCAGCAAATATCACAAGAATATCACAAAATATTAATTCTGATAATGTGGATTTAGATGGTAATTCAAATCAGTTTTCAGCTCAGGGATTTCCTGCACTGGATTATTTATTATATGGGGTTGCAGAAAATAATACACAGATTCTAGATATTTATTCGCCTGACAATAATTTAACATTAGCTTACTTAAATTTACTGGTGAGTAAAATGGTTGACAATACTGATTCAGTTATAAATTACTGGAATACAAATAAAGAAACTTTTATTAACTCAACGGGAAACACTTCAACATCAAGTTTAAACAAGCTTGCAAATGATTTTGTTTACTATTATGAAAAGGGTCTTAGAGCCAATAAAATTGGTATTCCTGCAGGTGTATGGTCAGGACAGCTTCCACAAAATGTAGAGGCTTATTACAAATCAGATATTTCAAAAATATTAGCTGTCGAAGCATTACAAGCAAGTGCAGATTTTTTTAATGGTATCCATTTTGGAGAATCTCAAACAAATGGTGAGGGTCTTTATGATTACTTAGCTTATTTGGACGATACAAATTATTCGGATTCCTCAATGTTCCTAGGACTACAAGATGATATAGTTGAATCATTTGATAACTCAATGGTTAAAATCAATTTATTAAATGATAATTTTGCTTTACAGGTACAAACAGATAACATGAAAATGCTTGAAGCATATGATGCAATACAACAAGGTGTTGTAAGGCTTAAAACAAATATGTTATCTATTCTAGGTATCGCTGTTGATTATTATGATGCTGATGGAGATTAGGATTATTTAAAATGATAAATAATTTATCGGAGTACTTTAAACAAGAATCCTATCCTCACTCACTAGCACTATACAGAATCGGTTTTGGTATTCTGGTAATGTATAGTCTAATTAGATTTGCTTATAACGGTTGGATTGAATCACTTTACTTAGAGCCAGATTTCCATTTTTCATATTTAGGATTTTCTTGGGTTAAACCCATTGGTGTTTACACTTATTTAATTTTTCTGATATGCTTTTTTTCAGCATTATTTGTGACTATTGGATATAGATACAGGTATGCGATTATAATCCTTTTTTTAAGTTTTACTTACATTGAGTTGATGGATAAGACAACTTATCTAAATCATTATTATTTGGTTAGTTGTATCTCCTTTTTAATGATTTTTCTTCCATGTACTAGCTATTTTTCTGTAGATAAGAATGATAATACTAAGGTTCCTAAATGGACTATTGACTCATTAAAACTTTTGATAATCATAGTCTATTTGTATGCAGGCTTAGCAAAAATAAATTCTGATTGGCTAATTCACGCTCAGCCTTTGAAAATCTGGTTAAGAGCAAAATATACTATACCGATAATTGGGGAAACTTTACTTCAGAAAAATTTTTCATATTATTTGTTTAGTTGGGGTGGAATGATTTATGATTGCATTATACCTTTCTTACTCCTATTCAAAAGAACTAGAAATTTTGCATTTTTTATGGTTATAGCATTTCATGTAATGACTAGGGTTTTATTCCCACCTATTGGAATGTTCCCTTATATTATGATATTTAGCTGCATAATATTTTTTGATAGTAGTTTACATAAAAAAATTCTTGATTTTATTAATTCTTTTTTTAGATTAAAAATTAATAAAACAGAAAAATTTAAGACCGTAAATAATTTTTCGTTAAATAACAGATTCACAATTCCTGTTGTGGCATTATTTTTTCTGTTTCAAATCATATTTCCTTTGAGAAGTAATTTTTACCAAGGTGAACTATTTTGGACGGAGCAAGGATATAGATTTTCGTGGAGGGTAATGTTAATTGAAAAAGCAGGCTACACCACTTTTAAGATCGTCGATAATCAAAATGATAAATTTTTTATGGTTAATAATATGGAATTTCTTACTCCTTTTCAGGAAAAACAAATGAGTTTTCAGCCAGATATGATTTTGGAATACGCACATTACCTTGGAGATACATTTAAAAAAAGGGGGCTAGAGGATGTTTCGGTTTATGCCGAAAGCTATGTAACTTTAAACGGAAGACCAAGTAAAAGATTTATTGACCCAACAGTTGATTTATACAAAATAAAAATTGATTTAAAACATAAAAAATGGATTATCCCAATGAAAGATGACATCAAAAGTTTATTATAAAATACTGCTAATCCTTCTGATTTCACATCAGACTATTTTATCTCAAGATATCCTCTCAGGTTATATCCTAGATATACAAACAAATGAGACTATCAGTGGTGTAAAAGTATATTCAAATTCAAGAGGTTTGGTAGATATTTCAGATGAAAATGGATATTATTCATTTGAAGCCACTAAAGTTGAAATGATTAGTTTCTACATGGAAAACTACCTGGTAAATCAGCGTTTATTAAATCAAAATGAAACTATTTACTTAGAACCATTAATCGAAAACTTAGACGAAATTCAAATTATCGCTAGAAATGAAAAGATTTTTTCACTACAAAGACTTAATGCGGTAGAGGGAACAAGCATATTTGAGGGCAAAAAAAGTGAAGTTGTTTTGGTTGACCAAAGTATGGCTAACTTGGCTAGCAATAATTCTCGACAAATTTATTCACAGGTTGCAGGTTTGAATATATTTCAAAATGACGATGCTGGTCTACAATTAAATATAGGAGGAAGAGGTTTAGACCCTAATAGAACATCTAATTTTAATACAAGACAAAATGGTTACGACATAAGTGCTGATGTTCTTGGCTATCCAGAGAGCTATTACTCTCCACCATCTGAGGGTTTGAGTAATATACAAATAGTTAGAGGTGCAGCTTCTTTACAGTACGGAACTCAATTTGGAGGGCTTGTCAATTTTGTAATAAAAGAGCCAAAAGTAAATCAAAAAGACGAATTCATATTTAGAAATTCTTTGGGTAGTAATAATCTGTATACCAATTTTTCAAGCTACATGGGTTCAACTAAAAAATTTAGATATTATTCCTATTTTAACTTTAAACAGGGTGATGGTTTTAGAGATAACTCTTATTTTAACTCAAAAAACTTTTTTATTAGAGCTATATATGATCTAAATAAAAGCACAAAATTATCCTTCGACTTTACTTACTTCACATATTTATCTCAGCAAGCAGGTGGATTAAATGACCAGATGTTTTTTAATGATCCTTTTCAAAGTAATAGAGCAAGAAATTGGTTTAATGTTGATTGGCTTCTGTATAACCTAAGATTTGATCATGAGTTTGATTTAGAAAAATCTATTTCTATTAGTCTTTTTGGTTTAAACGCTACGCGAAATGCCCTAGGTTTTAGAGTAAATAGAGTAGATCAGGTTGACAGTAATGGTCCTCGAGATTTAATAAGTGGTGATTTTAATAATTTTGGCTTCGAGATTAAGTTTTTAAGTAATTATGATCTATTTAATAAAGATGCGATTTTTGTTTTAGGATCAAAATTATATTCCGCAACTAATTTTAGCAAACAAGGTCCAGGATCAGATTTTAACGATGCAGATTTTAGTTTTTACAATGATAATTTTCCAGCCTATTCCAACCAATCAGATTACAAATACCCAAATAGAAATATTTCAATTTTCGGAGAGAATATTATAAATATTAGCGACAAGCTTTCTGTTACACCCGGATTTAGATTAGAATACATTAACACCAAGGCGAGAGGGCAATATGAAAGAATTGTTCAGGATGCAGCGCAGAATGTTATTCAACACGATACCATTCTTGAAAACAGAAATAATGAGAGATTGTTTTTATTAAGCGGAGTAGGTGTATCGAAAAAATTTGACAATGATACAGAATTATATGCTAATTTCTCACAAAACTACCGTTCTGTCACCTTTGCTGACATCAGTACTGTGAACCCAGCTTATGCAATTGACCCAGAAATATCGGATGAAAACGGTTATACAGTTGATATGGGTTTAAGGGGTAACTTCAATAATTATTTTAGTTTTGACGCCAATATTTTCCATTTAGCTTATAATAACAGAATTGGATTTGTTCAAAAACTGTTTGATGACGGTAACGTTAAGGCATATAGAACTAATACTGGAGATGCTAATATTTATGGATTAGAAAGTTTAATTGACCTTAATTTGAGAAAAATTTTCGGATTAAATTCTAGCTATATTTTTAATACTTTTCTAAATCTTTCTGTAATTGATTCAAAATATGTAAGTTCAGATGAGCCAGGAGTAGAGGGCAAGGAAGTTGAATTTGTTCCTAAGTATAATATTAAGTATGGAATTAAATTTGGTTACAAAAATTACACATCTTATCTTCAGTATTCGTATCTGTCAAGCCAATTTTCAGATTCATCAAATTCTATTGAATCTAACCTAAGTGGTGTGATAGGTCAAATTCCGGCTTATGGTATTTTAGATTTATCAATGAATTATAAATTTGGAAAAATAAAACTTGAAACGGGAATAAATAATATTTTAAATAAATTTTATTTTACAAGAAGAGCCACAGGATATCCTGGTCCTGGAATAATACCATCTCCACCCAGAAACTATTATTTAACACTCCAATATAAATTTTAGAATGGAAAAAATAATAATTGTTTTTGATGGTTTTTGTGTGCTATGTAATAATTATGTAAGATGGGTCTCTGAGAGAAACCCTGATAAAAACATATATTTTACCAATTTTGATAGTGTTTACATAAAAAAGAATTATCCAAAATTAAATTTAGGTGATACCGTATTCATCATTACAGAGAGGAATCAGATTCTGGAACGGTCTGAGGCAATCAAGTATTGTTTAAAACATGTCAAGCTTAATTATTTTTTGAAAACTATAATTAAATTATCACCAAACGCTATATTGGATGTTTTCTATCGTATTATTGCTGCAAATAGATATAGCTTATTTGGAAAATTAGAGGTTTGTTCCATTCCAGATGATATCAGTCAAGAAAATATCTTGTTTTAGTCAAATGTTGTTGCCCCTTCATTGGGTTGATAAACATAGTTGAATGTATAATATCTGCTCTGATCAGTAAATGCATCTGGGTTTTCAGGAGCACCGAGATAATAGCTCAAAATTTCAACTTTAGCATATTTATTATCGTGTGTTCTGAATACTAAAATTTTTCCAGGAGTTGGACTTATTATGTGATTTGGAGGNCCAGAATAGGTGTACCATCCGTTTCCACTNCCAGTTGGAATAGCATATGAATTTTGAGAATCTTCTGTAAGTAAAGATATTTCCACTATTTCCATTTCGTTCATAGTNCCCTCAAAAATATAGGCAGCACCATCACCATTCCTTTCGGGCTCACCTTCTGTGCCCATAGACTCACCTCCATTAACGATAATAGATGTTCCTCTAAAGGCTATGTCCCAGTTAGTTTCACTATCAGTTTGGATACCATTTTCAAAATTAAATTTTGTAAATGGCCCAGATGCGCCAACAGGTGAACCTTGACCACCTTCTAGGGGTGCATGAAGATCTTCAACGGTTATACTGATAGTATCTANTCCGATATTATTGTCATCCTCACAGCTAAAAGTAAATAGTAAAATAAAAGAGATTGTAAAAAATTTGATAGTTTTCATAATTATTATTTTAGATTGTATTTGGCACGTAAAAANTAAATTCTTCCGCTNAGATTTGAAATATTTTGTCTGTCAAAATAGTTAAAAATATTTTCTATTCCCGCTGANAGGGATATACTTTGATTAATTANTTTATTCAAACTTACATTAGCAGTAAAATAACCATTAACAAATTCGTCATATTTATCTAAATAATTATTAGAATTACTGTCATATAATCCATATTTACTTCTGTATCTTAATCTTAAGCTTGAGTTGAATTTATTTTCTAAATTATTGTAATTTATTTTAAATATCGCCATATGTCTAGATCTATTATACAAACCAAAATAATCAGATTTTTTTAATCTGAAAGCAGGGGATACCGGGGTCAATCTAGCAAATACTTCACCATTATCAAATGCTTTTCTTGCATCTAAGTCGTATGCATAAAGAAGCTGATAACCCAAAGATATTTTAAAGTTATTATTTGGTTTATATTTTGTTTCAATCTCAACACCATAAGTGGATACCTCATTGATATTGTAGTATGAGAAGACATTTTGTCCGTTTGTTTTATTAGCTATTACTCGGTAATCAATTAAATTTCTGGTAGAATTATTAAAAAAATTTCCTGAAAATTTAAAGTTCTTTAAAAATGATGTTTCAAACCCAATGTTTACGCTGAAAGAACTCTCGGGTGATAAAGAATTGTCAAATTCTTCCAAAGGAACAACAATGTTTACGATTTGCCCTTCATCAATGAGTTGACTCATCACATCGTTAACAACATTATACCCAATGACCGAATAGCCAATTGTTGAATTAGAAAAGTTAAAGTAAAGCTGTCTAAAATCTGGAGCTTTGAATCCATACCCTGTAGAAAATTTTACAAGATTATTATCATCTAATTCAAAAATTCCAGAAAACTTTGGACTTATTTGTGATTTATACTCATCAAACTTATCATATCTACCCCCAAATAATAAATTTATTTTTTCAAGAGGGCGATAATCATATTGAAAATAAATGAACGGAGAATTTTGTTTAGGCTTAATATCGAAATAAGTTCTGTCCAAAGACTCATGCCTATTTCCAATTCCAACTATAATATTATTCTTATCAGAAATTTCATAAATTGATTTTATTTCAGGCTTAATAAGAGTTTGGTCATAAAAACTTTCACTAAATCTGATACCATTTTGATCATCAAGAAATTCATCACCATAAAATGAATTAAAATATATCTCTAAGTCAGTGTTGAATTTTTTTGTTTTATGATTCATTTTCAAATTAATATTATTTTCAGTAATATTAGTTTTCCCTGACAATGTGATTGAAGCAATATTATCAATTATTTGATTATAATATCTAGAATTTATGCTGATTGTAAGATTATCATTCAGATCATAGCCTAATTTTAATTGCGTTGTAATATTTTTGAACTCATTTACTGTGTTTAACTCGTCTGTTTCATCTAAATCATATCCATCACTTGAGAATGTATTTACAAATAATGAGCTGGTAAATTTTTGACTTTTATAACCTAGAGAAAAATTGTTGTCTATTGTGTTGTGAGTTTCATAAGAACTTGAGATATCAGCGTTAAACCCATTTGCTGGCTCCTCGGTTATAATATTTATAACACCTGCTAGTGCTTCATTGCCATAGAGGCTGGAGGAAGCCCCTCTAACTATCTCAATTTGTTTAATATTCCCAACACTTATTCTATTCAAGTCGAGGGTACCAGCAGATCTTCCAATGAGGGGTTGATTATCTATCAAAACCAATGTGTATTCAGAGTCTAGGCCTTGGATTTGAATCCCTTCACCACCTCCAAAATCAGAAACTGTCATTAAACCAAGCTCCTCATTGATTACATCAGTTAACCTGGTCGCACTGGTCCTTTCAATTTCTTCTTTCTTTATAATTGATGCATTTAGTGGAATTGATGAAAGTATTCTTTTAGTTTTTGTTGCTGTAATTATTATTTCATCAAGATTATTTTTTATTGAGTCATTTTGAGAAAGCACAGATTGACTCATGATACTTTTTGACAGAAGAATTACAATAAAACAAAAAATAGATCTTTTAATCAATATCAAATTTTTTATAAATATAATCAAGGGTATATAATTTAAAATAACGCTTAGAGTTCTTTTTTATATGACAAGGTTCAATTTTAAGAAAAAGTAGGATGATAAGAAAATTGAGGCTGAAAAGTTAAAAAAAGTGACCTGGCTGGGGCTCGAACCCAGGACCCTCTCCTTAAAAGGGAGATGCTCTACCAACTGAGCTACCAGGTCAAATTTAATAAGTTTGAGGCTGCAAATATAAAATGTTTAATTTATATTACAATGCATTTAATAAAGAATTAATGAATATAGTTTTAATTGGGTACATGGGTTCGGGAAAATCTAAAATCGGCTCTCAATTAGCTTATAAACTTGGTGTCAATTTCATCGATTTGGACCAGTATATTGAAAAAAATGAGAATGCTTCTATCAATAATATTTTTGAGCAATCAGGAGATATATATTTTAGAAAAGTAGAATCAAAATACTTAAACAAATGTCTTTCAGAAAATAAGAATTTTGTACTTTCAGTTGGTGGAGGAACACCCTGTTATAATAACAATATTGGTATTATAAATTCCAATAATAACATTTCAATTTATCTCAAAAATAATAATATTGATCTTTCTAAAAGACTGTATAAAAATAAAAATGACAGACCTCTAATTTCTGGGATTGAATCAGAAGAAAAAATGGTTGAATTTGTTTCGAAACATCTTTTTGAAAGAGAGTTTTATTATAATAGAGCAATTATCACAATTGACTGTTACAACAAAGATTTTAAAACAATTTGCGATTTAATAATTTCAAATTTAGACTAAATAGGCCTCAATCTTATCTCCATTGATACTTACCTCTACTTTATTTTGAATTGAAGTTGATAGAGATAATCCTTTAAAATCAGCTTTTATGGGATATTTTTTATGATTTCTGTCTACTAAAACTACGGTTTTTAAACCTTTAAGTCTGGTATTTAAAAAATACTTGACTGTATACATCAATGTAGCACCAGAGTTTAATACATCATCTATAACAATAACTGATTTATTTTGGAATTTTTCAGAATTTAACGATGTAGATATTTCATTCAAGGGGTTATTTTTGTCAATTTTTACATTACACATTTTAACTTTGATTTCTGAAATTTTATTTATTTCGTCATGTATTTTTTTTGCAATGATGAACCCTTTTCTTTCGATCCCAGCAATAATGATTTCATTTTCAGTAATATTTGATTCAATTATTTGAAGTGATATTCTCTTAATCTTTTTATTTATTGAAATGTGATCTAAAATTTTTTTCCTGTCCATAAAAGAATGTTAAATAAATAAATTATATTCTTTATAATTGTATTTTTGCTGACAAAGTTAAATTAATCTATGAAATTAAAACTATATATCTTATTAATTGCGGTTTTGCTCATAGGATATTCATGTGGAGATGATGATGATGATGGTCTGGTAGAGGTTCCTGAAGCTGACAGAACCGAACAACAGGTTATAGATAACGACTCTCTTGTTAACTTTTTACAAACTCATTACATTGATGAATCTCTTTTAATGAATAATTCCGAAGTTTCTTTTAACGATATTGAGATCACCGAATTACCAGACGATGGAGAATTACCAAACCCGGATGATAATACATTACTTATCGATTTGGTTGAAGTCTTAACTACAACATATTTTGATGCGGAGTATGAATACTATATTTTAAAAATTAATCAAGGTGGAGCAGAAAACTCCCCAAATTTTTCCGATAAGGTTCGAGTGTCATATGAAGGAACTTTAATGGACGATACTGTGTTTGATAGTTCTGTAACCCCGGTAGATTTCGATCTTACTTCAACAATTGCAGGTTGGGGTAGGGTATTGCCAGAATTTAATAATGCTGAGGGATTTACAATAAATTCAGATGGAACAGTAACTTATAATAATCCGGGAATAGGTGTAATGTTTTTACCATCAGGATTGGGCTATTTTTCTGCTGCTGCAGGAACAGTTCCTGTTTATTCAAATTTGATTTTTAAGTTTAAGGTATTTCAATCAGAGGTTAATGACCATGATTTTGACAATGTACCTTCGCACCTAGAGGATATTAATGGTGATTATGATTTAACCAATGATAATTCGGATGATGATACTTTTGCTGACTTTGTAGACAGTGATGATGATAACGATGGTACTTTGACGATAGATGAGGACCTAGAGCCTGACTCTGATTTAACTGTTGATCGTGATGGAGATGGAGACCCCACTAATGATATTGGGGACGGAGACCCTACTAATGATGATACCGACGGGGATGGAATACCAAATTATCTTGATTCTGATGATTCTGCGTCTAGGGATGACTAGTGCTATTTTCTAGCAATAACTTTTTTAACTTTTTCAACAATTGAATCCGCATTCAATCCGTATTTTTCCATTAGTTCTGCTGGTGTGCCAGATTCACCAAATGTATCATTTGTAGCTACAAACTCTTGGGGTAAAGGTAAATTTTTTGCCAAAACCCTAGAAATACTTTCACCCAGCCCACCTAAAAAATTATGTTCCTCAGCTGAAACAATACATCTGGTTTTTTTAACCGAATCAAGTATTATTTTTTTATCTAAGGGTTTAATAGTGTGAATATTTATTACTTCGGTAGTGATTCCAGATTCATTTAAAATTTTCGCAGCTTCAATTGATTCCCAAACAAGATGTCCAGTAGCAACAACGGTTACATCATTGCCTTCGGTTAGTTTAATTCCTTTACCAATTTCAAACTTCTGATTTGGATCTGTAAATACAGGGACCTTTGGTCTACCGAATCTTAAATAAACAGGACCTTTGTGATCAGCTATAGCTAGAGTAGCCGCTTTTGTTTGATTGTAGTCACATGTATTAATAACTGTCATCCCAGGCAGCATTTTCATCATCCCTATATCTTCAAGAATTTGATGTGTAGCACCATCTTCGCCAAGTGTTATCCCAGCATGGGAGGCACAAATTTTAACATTTTTACCAGAATAGGCAATTGATTGTCTTATTTGATCATAAACCCTACCAGTTGAAAAATTAGCAAAAGTTCCTGTAAAAGGAATTTTTCCGCCGATCGTAAGACCTGCTGCAATCCCCATCATGTTAGCTTCAGCAATTCCAACCTGAAAAAATCTATTAGGGTGATTATTTTTGAACTCATTCATTTTTAGAGAGCCGGTTAAATCAGCACAAAGTGCGACTACATTTTTATTATTTAACCCAAGTTCTGTAAGTCCATCTCCAAATCCACTTCTGGTATCTTTTTTTTCTGTATATGTGTAATTTTTCATATTAGTAGTCTCCTAGCGTTTCTTCATTTTGACTTAAAGCTATTTCTAGTTGGTCATCATTGGGAGCTTTTCCATGCCATTCGTGGGTGTGCATCATAAAATCAACACCATTTCCCATTACAGTTTTTAATAATATACACACAGGTTTTTGGTTGAAACACTTTGATTTAGCTAACTTAAGCTTATCCTTGATTTCGTCAATATCATTACCGTTATCACATTCAATTACTTCCCAACCAAAAGCACTGAACTTATTTTTCAAATCTCCCAGGCTCAAAACATCTTCTGTTGAGCCATCAATTTGTTGACCATTTAAATCGATTGTGGCTATAATATTGTCAATCTTATTCGATGAGGCAAACATGATAGCTTCCCAATTTTGTCCTTCCTGTAATTCTCCATCTCCCATTAGACAGTATACTAAATTTTTATCACCATTTAATTTTTTTGATAATGCAGCACCAACTGCTACAGATAGCCCCTGACCTAAAGATCCCGATGCAATCCTTACACCTGGAAGACCTTCGTGGGTCGTTGGGTGACCTTGCAATCTTGAGTTAATTAATCTAAATGTNTTAAGCTCATTTATTTCAAAATAACCACATCTAGCAAGAACGCTATAAAAAACAGGGGATATATGTCCGTTGCTTAAAAAAAATATATCCTCATCATTACCATCCATAGAAAAAGTTTTGTTCCTATTCATTTCTGAATTGAATAAGGTAACCAAAAATTCTGTACAACCCAGCGATCCTCCTGGGTGGCCTGAATTTACTTTGTGGACCATTCTAAGAATATCTCTTCTTGTCTGAACGGTTATTTTTTTTAGGATTTCAGTGTCAGTCATGCGTTTATTTATAGAATAAAGCAATTTAAATTAATGTGTTTCATTAATAAAATTATTTAATGAGCATTTATTAACAATTATACTTTTTTAGTAACATGAATATTTTATGCAACTATCTTAATTATATTTGTTAATATATGACTCCCACCTTTAAATTAGAATACAAGGATAATTTAACCAAAGCTAGAGCTTGTACAATAAAAACTAGTCATGGTGAAATCAATACACCAGTTTTTATGCCGGTTGGAACACTAGGAACAGTCAAAGGTCTACATCAAAAAGAACTTAAAGAAGAGATAAAAGCGGATATTATTTTAGGAAACACATATCATCTATACTTAAGACCCGGTATCGAGGTTATTGAAAAAGCAGGTGGTATACATAAGTTTATAAATTGGGAAAATAATATTTTAACTGATTCTGGTGGATACCAGGTTTATTCCCTGGCCTCAAACCGAAAGATAAAAGAAGATGGCGTTGAATTTAAAAGTCATATTGACGGTAGTAAGCACTTTTTTTCACCAGAAGGAGCCGTCGATATTCAAAAATCAATAGGGGCAGATATTATTATGGCATTTGACGAGTGTCCACCATATCCGTGTGATTATAGTTATGCTAAAAATTCCATGAATCTTACTCACAGATGGCTGGATAGATGTATTAAAAGATTTAATAGTTGTCCTTCAAAATACAACTATGAACAGATGTTTTTTCCAATCGTACAAGGAAGTACTTTCAAAGACCTTAGAAAAATTTCTGCCGATTATATTTCATCTAGGGATTGTTTTGGAAATGCTATCGGCGGACTTTCTGTGGGAGAACCCCATGATGAGATGTATGAAATGACATCAGTTGTTTGTGAAATTTTGCCTGAAACAAAGCCTAGATATTTAATGGGTGTTGGGACTCCTGTGAATCTACTTGAAAATATTGCTTTAGGTATAGACATGTTTG
>JGI24820J26691_1000404_pt1 | contig 12920 bp, 11 predicted proteins | sample METZYME_5_50m_FD_26691 | JGI IMG/M metagenome (IMG submission 26691) | reverse complement strand
CTTTGATGGTCCCTTATATACATGGTGGCATAAACGGCAGTCAGAAAAAATTTTATCCAGAAAACATTTATACCAGAGGTCAACTTAGGATCTGTTTTCATTAAAAGCGCAAATGCTTCCCCATGGGCAAATTCGTCGTTACACCATTCTTGAAACCACTTGAAAATTGGATGAAATCTATAGTGCGGATTTTTTTCAAGGTGCCGATAAATTGTGATGTATCGAGCATATCCAATTTTTTCAGATAAATACGTCGCGTAGTAAATAAACTTAGGACGAAAATACGTATATTTCTTTTTTTGTGTTAAAAATCCTAAATTTACTGCTACACCAGCCTCTCTTAACGCGTCATTAATAAATCCAGCATGTCTGGCTTCATCGCGAGCCATCAATTGAAATAGTTGAGTTATATCTTTATTAGATCCTCGTCGCTTCATTTCCTTATAAAGTACGCACCCAGAAAATTCTGCAGTACAAGAGCTTATCAAAAAGTCAATAAATTCCTTTTTTAATTCCGGCTCCATACCATTCCAGTCTACCTTGTCCCAATCATCATTTTTCTTAAAGTGTCCTTTATTCGGATCACTGAGCATTCTTTCAATAAGTGTATCCCATTCTTCTGAAATCCCGCTAACATCAATCGCATCAAGTTCATCAAAGTCTGTGGTGTAAAATCTTGGTGTTAAAAGGGTATCCTGCATGGCGACTTCAGTCGCCATATCGCTGTCAAGAGCTGACTGAATTGCAATAGCTTCTTCCGCCGTTGTTGCATCTGCTGAATGCTTGTTCATAGCGTTGCCTCCTCAGAAAACGAAAACTCACAGAGTTCCATAACTTCAAAGTCGCCAAAAGTTTTTGTCCACAATCGCTCTAACAGGCTCGCCCTTATTATTATGGCGTCCCTTTCTTCTGTAACAACTTCGCCAAATGGCGCCATAATCTCAGGACCCTGAACCTGAACTTCATCTCCAGGATAAATAATTGCACCATTATTTATACGAACATGCGCATGGAGGCTTTCAAATTTATGACTGACCTCCACGGTGCAAGGCGCGTGTTCTTTGGTTCTCGTGAAAATTCCCACTTTATTCCCCTTTCGTGGTTTTGGCTAAATATATTGTTTTAAATTGCTTATTAAGAATTATTTCGAAGCTGATCATCTGGCTACTCCTAACTAACTACAGCATCGATATTTCGTAGATTTTGCTCAGGGCTATCTTTTACTTCAATCAATCTTGCTTTCGCCGCATTAGCTAAAATTTCGGCAACTTCAGCTGCATTGGGTATGCACCTCAAGCTAGGCTGTGGCTTTTTAAAATGCCATGCGCGAACATGTGGCCATAGGACTAAAAAAGAAAACTTGGCGTGTTTTTTCGTATCGATAGCAATACTACCAAAATTTTTAGAGCTCGAAGCAATTGCTGCATTTTCTATTTCAGTAAAAGGTAAATTGAGCGTGAGCGTAAGTGCCGCGCCAATTCTCATAACAACACGCTTGTTTGTTATCGTATATACAGTTGCTTTAGCTTGAATAAACCCAATTAACATTAGAAGTAGAGTAACGACCAATGCCAGGGCTAAAAATGGAAATGACACCAATAAAGCCTGATCAATAGGCATCAGATCTGAAACAGAAATGAACCGCCAAACAAATAAGAAAATGAAATAAGCTAAAATCCACCAAACATTGAGCGAGTCAACTGTAAGGCGTAACCAATTTGGTTGACCCTGCCACAAAATGACCTCACCTTCGGGAGGGCGTTCAGGAAGTCCTCTTATTGGCTCAAAAGCAAAATCATCTTGTGACATTTAAGTTTCTCCTTTTTTTAGGTTAGTGGCTCAAATCTTTTTTTGGAGGCGTACATATTTCCACCTGCGTAATAAGCAGAGATTTTGTCTTCCTCTAAGAGCGTCACTTGGTTCTTTGAACTGTGCTTGGGAACATCATTAAAATGCTCTCCAAAAATTGATTTAATTGCCACTCTGTCCTTGTGAATTCTTGCAAGTGTCATTGGTACAAGCCGAGAGCCCTCACCATATTTTTTCCCTAATTCAATTTCTAAATATCGAACGAGTTGTTCAGGTTCATCGACCCACATATCTGAGATTTTACCAACAACTTCTCCATCTCCAGCAACAGCAGGTAAATCACGAGGATCACGCCCAGCACTTACAACAAACTTGCTATTTGCAGACATAGGGATTATTTTTGGGTGCCCTTGTCCATCCAACTCGGGAACATCACGACGAGGAGCCCAAGATGCTGGACCTACACCATCTTTCATAGGATCCCCAGTTGGCTCAAAAGGATAACCGTTTGCTACACTCGTTTGTTCAACAGCAACAGAACGACCTTCGCCGTTTCCATTTGGCACAGTCACTTCGCCTCTAGCATGCGGCAGGTCAAATGTTTTGGCGTCCGGTAATGGGAAAGGTCCCTGGTTTGCAGCTTCTGTTCCGTCGTCATTTTCTAGCGGGTAACCCTCCCGCATGTTCTCTCTTTGAATATAAAAAACCAACAGAGCAAAAAAGATCCAGAATAGCCATATAGATAAGCTAGCTAGATCAAAGTTTCCAAATATCATAAGGTCCATTTTATTTCCTTTCAACGATTCAAATTACATGGGAAAATCAGCGATGCCGACGCTCGCTGATTTTTGATTAGACTTTATTTCCTTATTTCGTGCACTTTTTATTAACGGTGACAGTATCACCAAGGTCACCACAAGAAGTGCTAATTCTATATGATAAACAAAAAGATAGCCCGTCGCCGCATTATTAAGCGAAGCGCCTAAACTATCATTCAATGCAAAGGCATTCACGATATCTCGCGTTGCTCCACCTATTGCAATGGCTAAACCTGCGCCTGTAGCCTGCGCAGCTCCCCAAGCTCCCAAAGCTAACCCGCGNCCTGATTTGCCTGATAGAGGCAAATTCATTGCGGCGATGAGCGTTGAAACTGAAAATAGACCAGCACCTAAGCCAATCAAAAAAGTACCAATAAAAAATAAAACAACAGACAAAATTGGTGAGGCAAAAATTACACATGTAAAAGCAGCAAAGCCTACCAATACGCCAAAATACATCAAGTTGCTCGGATCAACTCCTCGATTTAATCTATGTGCGGCCAGCCCAAGACCCAAAAGAGCACCGACGGCCCAGGCCACGGTTAATAGAGTTGTTTCACTAACATTTAACTTTAAAACTTGCCCACCGTAGGGTTCCAGAAGGACGTCTTGCATATTAAATGCAAGGGTTCCAATGAAAACGACTAGAATAAGCCGAGCGTTATTAAAAGAATTAATAAAGTCTTTCCAAGATTCTCTAAACACCGGATAGGGCAAATCTCTTTCTGGCTTGGACATTGGTTTGACGTTCTCTTGCCGCCACATGGCAATCAAATTAATAATAAAGCCAAATAAAGCTGCTCCCTGAACTACTCTTATGAGCCGAAGATTTGAAAAATCCTTTAGCAAATATCCGATAACCAGCGCGGAAAAACCCATTCCAACTAGAAACATAACGTATAAAAGAGCTACGACTCTGGGCCGCTTTTCTTTTGGGGCCCGATCACTCGCAAGTGCTAATCCAGCTGTCTGTGTCATATGCAGACCTATGCCAGTCATCAAGAAAGCCAAACCTGCGAGAACTTCGCCAGCCCACTTAGGTCCAAGAGTTTGCTCTCCGGATAATACAATAAGAGCGAAAGGCATGATTGCCAAACCACCCATCTGCCAAAGCGAACCAAACCAAATAAATGGTATCCTCTTCCAACCAATTGCTGAGCGATAGTTGTCCGATTTAAAACCCAAAGCAGCTCTAAACGGAGCAATTAAAACNGGAATTGCCACCATAATTGCAACAATGGTCGCGGGTACACCTAACTCNACGATCATCACTCTATTAAGAGTTCCCAACAATAGTACTGTCGCCATACCAACTGAAATCTGAAATAAAGACAAACGAAGTAATTGCCCCAGTGGCAGGTCAGCGCTGGCAGCATCTGAAAATGGAAGAAGTTTTTTTGTAAAACTTAAAGCGATATGAGGCTTTGAACGCAGCATTACATGCAACTGACCCCCTGTGAAATGTAAAACCCAGAAGAAATTCTTCCAAGATCGTTTATATCAGCAATTCCTGCTAAACTTTTCGAAATTTTTCTTAGCGACTGAGGCACCATAACTGGCGATTTATCACCCTTTGGAGCCAGTTTTCCTAGGTACCACATAGTTTGTAGGAGTTTTGTTCTTGGCGCGACCGTAAAGATTATTTCCTGGCCAGTCCTTTGTTTCAACTCACTCAGAATTCTAGTTAGATCTTCAAGTGAATAATAAATNAGACTATCCATAGCGACTACGTAGTCAAACCCACCAAGATCTTTATTGCATAAATCACCGACATGAAAACTAATTTTCTGATGGTGATATTCGTTAATTCTTCTTTTAGCTATTTGAATTAAAGAATAGCTAATATCGGTTGCAACGACCGATCCCCCCCTTTCCACGAGTTCGGCTGTTAATTGACCAGTTCCACAACCAGCATCTAATATTCGAGCACCTTTTAAGTCCTGAGGTAATCGTTTTAACAATTTATGCCGCATTCTATCCCGTCCGGCCCGTACAGTTTGACGAATTTTTGAGACCGGAGCATCCGAAGTAAGCTGCTCCCACGTCTTTGTCGCAGTTTTATCAAAGTAAGTCTCAACGCGAGAAAGCGTTTGGTCATAAAGCATCAATCAAAACCTAACAATTCAAAGATCACCCTATCCTCTAAAGGATCGGGAGCGAGCGGTTCGGTACCGTTCCAGAGCTTTTCGGCAAGTCGGATATATTCCGCTTGAACAGCCACCACTTCTTCGTCAGAATCCATTTCAAAAAGAGTTTTCTTTTTCAGTCGAGATCGGCGGATTACGTCAACGTCTGGCATATGAGCTATTCGATCAAATCCAACTTCTTTACAATATCGGTCTACTTCATTTGTTTCGCGGGATCGGTTTGCAACACAACCAGCAAGTCTAACCTTATAATTATTTGATTTGGCTTGAACTGCTGCAATTATTCTATTCATTGCNTAAATACTGTCAAAATCGTTAGCAGTTACAATTAAAGCGCGGTCTGCATGCTGCAGAGGAGCAGCAAAGCCACCGCAAACAACGTCGCCGAGAACGTCAAATATTACTACATCCGTATCTTCAAGAAGATGGTGTTGCTTTAATAGTTTGACTGTTTGACCAACTACGTATCCCCCACATCCAGTACCAGCTGGAGGACCGCCGGCCTCAACACATTTAACGCCATTAAAGCCCTCAAAAATAAAATCTTCAGGACGAAGTTCTTCGGAATGAAAATCAACCTCTTTTAAAATATCTATCACTGTTGGAACTAAGGATCCTGTCAACGTAAAGGTACTATCATGTTTGGGATCACATCCAATTTGCAGGACGCGCTTACCCAACGTTGAGAAAGCCGCTGAAAGATTAGAGCTAGTAGTTGATTTACCTATTCCTCCTTTTCCATAAACTGAGAAAACTTTGGCTCCATCAATTTTCATATCCGGATCTTGATGTACTTGCACCGACCCTTCGCCGTCTTGGCCACGCAGTTGTGGTGGGGATTTATCTAATGGGCTCATATCAGGCACCTTTTTGTTTGTAAAAATTTTAAATTCATTGGGCAGCTATCCCTTCCATTCGATCCTCAAGGGTATCTGCTGCGTCTTGAAGTGCAGCAATTGTTTCGGGATCTGGGTTCCAGTAAGAACGATCATTTGCCTCTAACAACCTATTCGCCATACGCGAACTTGCAGTTGGATTCAGATCAGCAATCCTATTTCTCATCTCTTCATCAAGAACAAAGGTTTCACTTATCCGTTGGTAGACCCAAGGCTCTACCTTTCCTGTCGTAGCAGACCATCCAAGTGTATTGGTAACCTGAGCTTCCAATTGCCTTACACCTTCAGCACCATGATCCAGTAAAGATTCATAAAACTTTGGGTTTAGGGATCTTGAACGTGTTTCCAAAGCAACCTGATCAGAGAGTGTTCGGACTTTTCCGTTTCCTCTTGTATGATCAGATATATAAACATCTATCGTCTGACCCTCACGAGCTCTGCTGACTGCTTTTGAAATTCCACCCAAAGTATCAAAATAGTGGTCAACAGTAGTGATACCGAGCTCAACACTTTCTAAATTTTGATAAGCTAGCTCGACTTTCGCCAAAACATTTTTTAGTAGTTTTTGGTTTTGACTGGGCTTTCCATCTCTTCCATAAGCAAAACTTTTACGCGCTTCATAAGCATCAGCTAATTCATCCTCTTCATCAAAGGACGAGCTATCGACAAGTTGATTTACATTTGAGCCATAAGCGCCTTCCGCATTTGAAAATATTCTCAAAGCAGCTGTTTCAATATCGCTATTAGTTTTGGCCATATAGTCTAAGACATTTGCACGAACAAAATTCTGTAAAGGATCTTCATCTGCTGTAGCAGCTTTATATGCTGCTTCAGCCAACATTTTNGTTTGTAGCGGTAAAAGATCTCTAAAAATCCCAGAAAGTGTCATTACAACGTCAATTCTGGGTCTTCCCAATTTTTCTAATGGAATTAAATCTGCCCCTGAAAGCCTTCCAAAACTGTCAAATCTTGGCTGNGCCCCAATTAAAGCTAGGGCCTGTGCGATCTGCTGACCATCAGATTTAATATTATCAGACCCCCATAAAACTAAGGCTACTGTTTGAGGGGTCTTTTTGTGAGTTTTGAGTAATAATTCTGCCTGGATTTCTCCTTGCCGGCATGCAAATACAGTNGGCATTCTAAATGGATCAAAAGCATGAATGTTGCGTCCAGTCGGAAGAATATCNGTTGAACGCACAATATCTCCACCCGGGACAGGCGGAATGTATTGCCCTGCAAGCGCGTCCATTAATGCTGGAATTTCACTTTGTTTTTTGAGCGCACTGAATAGTCTATCTCGTTCTTCCGACCCTAAGCCATCAATTGCATCTACATAGCTTTTACATTGGCGATCCGATAGCTCCTCACCCAAAACATGCAAGCCTTCCGGGACTAGTGCNTCTTCCGTTTCTAATAACTTAAGCCAGAGAGCATCAATATCGGTTTCAGAAAAATCTAANATCTCGGCTTGTTCCCGNATCAAAACCTCTAATTCCGGTCTTGCATCATCTTCTTCTAGCATTTCACGCCAGCGGACCAAACTATCTTTTAGCTCTTGTAACCCTTTGTATAAACCGGCTGCTGTAACTGGTGGTGTCAGGTGTGTTACGGTGACTGCATTACTTCGGCGCTTAGCCAAACTCGCCTCAGATGGGTTGTTACAGGCATAAAGATAAATATTTGGCAANTTACCAATTAAGCGATCTGGCCAGTCTTTTCCGCTCAAACCAACCTGTTTTCCGGGCATAAATTCAAGTGCGCCATGCATCCCAAAATGAAGAACTGCATCTGCCTTATATTCATTTTTCAACCANTGATAAAATGTCGAAAATGCATGAGTTGGCGCAAATCCTTTTTCAAAAAGTAAGCGCATAGGATCACCTTCATAGCCGAATGAAGGTTGCAATCCTACAAAAACATTGCCGAANTTTTTTCCTAAAACAAAAATTGAGTTACCATCCGACTGAACTCTACCAGGTGCTGCGCCCCATTGATCTTCGATTTCTTCCAGCCAAGGTGTATTCTTGACAATCCAATCTGCGTCGACTCGAACAGCTACATTTGCATCTTGGCCAAATTTTGANGAATTACCGTTTAAAACCTGGTCTCTTAATTCTTCAACCGATGACGGAACTTCTATGTCATAGCCATCCAATTTCATTTGTAACATTGTTTGATATAAAGAACCAAAAACGTTTAAATATGCAGCAGTCCCCGCAGCCCCTGCATTCGGGGGGAAACCGAAAATGATGATTGCTATTTTTTTATCTCTGGGTGATTTCTTTTTCAAGAAAATCAGTTTTTTACATCTTTCAACAAGAATATTTATCCGTTCATCGCAAGGAGCCATCGCTCGCTGCTGACCACTATTTCCGTGACGGCCAGCAAATACGGTTGGATTGATTGCACCGTCCAATTCAGGAAGGGCAACAAGCATTGTCGTTTCTATTGGACCAAGGCCGCCACTTGAGCCAGACCACTGTGATAAAGTTTGGAATTCCAAGGGATGCGCGGAAACAAAGGGAAGGTTTATTTCTTTTAAAAGGCTTATTGCCGCCTCACTATCGTTATAAGCAGGCCCACCAACCAAAGAAAATCCTGTTAGCGACAGAAGTCCATCAATCACAGGTTTTTCAGAATTTTTAAAATATTTTTCTATAGCCGGCCTTGCGTCCAAACCACCAGAAAATGCAGGAATTACTTGAATATTTTCTTCTGTAAATCTTTTAATTACAGCGTCATAATGCGCTGTATCTCCACTCAAGACATAGGATCTCATCAAAAGAATACCGATTGTCCCTGCAGGATTTTCCAGTTTTGGCAGATCCTCAATACTGGTGAGGATTTTTCCGTCTGAATGAGGGTGATAAAGGCCTACATCAGGATATTCTTTTGGCAGTTCGGTTTTACGACCGCGCCAACCCTCCACGCTTGAATAACGTGAAATTAGAAAACGCAACATGGACTCTATATTTTCATCTGTTCCCCCGAGCCAATATTGCATGGCAAGAAACCAAGCTCTTAAGTCCTGTGATTTTCCTGGAATAAATTTCAAAATCTTGGGAAGTCTGCGAAGCATGCGCATCTTCTTTTCGCCACTTTCACTAGATGGTTTAGAGGAGCCTCTCAATTTCTTTAAAAGAGACATCACATTACTTTGTGGGGAAAGCATATCCAGCGCGCCCATTTTCGTCTGCTTTACTAGCTCCGCGTCACTAATCATCCCAACAATAGCATCACAAGAATCCCGCCTTAATTGAATTTCTGGCAAGAGCCTTTTCACGTGATGCTCTAAAAATAAAAGATTTATAACTATTATATCAGCTTGAGCGATAGCTTCACGAACAGCATTGAAAGCGCCTGGATCTTCATCCCACTCAGCGGCCGCAAATATATCAATCTGTAATCCTTCAAAATCAGGCATCATATTTAATAATGCGCGCTCACATGGTCTAGCGTTGTGAGAGTCTAACGTAACAATCACAATTCGATAGTTAATTATATCAGAGTTCTTATGATCAAAACTATCGCGCATAATGTGCCTTAGCTTCATAAAGAGTTTCTATAGATATTTCGGAAAATCCGTTATTCTCAGCGTATTTTTCTGTGTTTTTGCGAGCCTTACCTCGAACAAAAAATGGTATCTTTTTTAGCTCGTTCTCGGCATCTTTTAACCAAATAACTCTATTTTCGGATATATTTTCAACGGCTTCGATAACTTGCGGTTCATTTTTCTGTCCAGGGCTGTGCGCCGCATGGTGGCTTGGTCCTGCTTGATCATGAAACTCAAAGTCTTCCCTAAACATAGTAAGTAAATGCTCTTCCAAGCCCATAACCAATGGATGAACCCAGGTATCAAAAATTACGTTAGCTCCTTCTGGTCCCATCTGCGGAGAGTACCGAGCTGGAAAGTCTTGAACGTGGACAGGGGCTGAAATGACAGCACATGGAATTCCCAATCGTTTTCCGATGTGGCGTTCCATTTGAGTACCCAAAATAAGTTCTGGAGCAACAGCTTGAATATGCTTTTCGACCTCTAGATAATCGTCAGAAATGAGCGCATCCAGGCCAAATGTAGCCGCGAACTTTCGCATAGGCCTAGCCAACTCTCTATTGAAACAGCCAAGACCTACAACCTCGAAACCAATTTCGTCTCTCGCAATTCGAGCAGCAGTCATTGCATGAGTGCCATCTCCAAAAATGAAAACTCGTTTGCTCGTAAGATATGTACTGTCTACCGAAGCAGAATACCAAGGCAACTGGGAATAATTATCAGCATCACTTGTATTAATTTCAGCAATTTCAGAGACTTCTTTGATAAAATCTGAAATAGCTCCAACGCCTATTGGAACCGTTTTAGTGAACGGCTGTGAATAAGTACGCTCTAAATATCTACATGCCATTTCACCAGTTTCGGGATACATCAAAACATTGAAATGCGCTTGCGAAATAAGCTCTATGTCCTTTGGTGTAGCTCCATAGGGTGCACAAATATTTACCTTTATTCCCATGGAATTTAACAATTTAGTCAATTCCAAAATATCATCACGATGCCTAAAGCCTAATGCTGTTGGCCCGATTAGGTTGCATGTAATATCGTTGGTTCTCTCCAAGGGCCTCGAAAGGGTTTTTACAATTTGGAAAAAAGTTTCATCCGCACCGAAATTTTCTTTTCGCTGATAACTGGGTAATTCCAAAGGAACNACTGGAACTGGNAAACCAAGTGTTTCGGCAAGACCCCCTGGATCATCTTGAATTAATTCTGCCGTGCAGGATGCACCTACGAGCAGCAGTTCTGGTTTAAATCTCTCATAAGCCTCAATACAAGCCTTTTTAAATAGGCTCGCGGTATCTGACCCCAAATCACGAGCTTGAAAAGTGGTATATGTNACNGGGGGTCGATGGTTACGCCTCTCAATCATTGTAAAAAGTAAATCAGCGTAAGTATCNCCTTGCGGNGCATGGAGAACTAGATGCACTTTTTCCATGCCAGTTGCTACTCGTATCGCACCAACATGTGGAGGGCCCTCATATGTCCAAACTGATAGCTTCATGCAACCTTACCAATCTTAAGTTTTTCGGAACGATTAATTGGCCGAGCAAATAATGAAGCCAGGTCAGCTGCCTGTTCATAAAAATGTATTGGACTAAAAACTAATTCTATTGCCCATTTAGTGGTTAATCCTTTCGCTTCTAATGGATTTGCTAATCCTAATCCACAAACTGTCAAATCCGGTACTCGATCAAAAACACGATCTAATTGCTTATCAACATCTTGCCCTTCCGAGATGATTATTCCTTCAGGTAGAAGCTCTAGGTCAGGCCCAACTACCTGTCTGTGAATATATGGGCTGCCGACTTCAATTAGCTTCATTCCGCATTCTTGGTTTAAAAATCTGGCTAATGGAATCTCAAGCTGGCTGTCTGGAAAAAAGAAAACTGAGCGATCGATTAATATTTTTGAGACCTTTTCGATGGCAATTTCTGCACGCCTACGCGGAGCGTCCGTCACAGCTTCAAAAGTTTCTTTTTCAACGCCAAAGACATCGCATATTGCTCTTAACCANGCAGTTGTTCCACTCGCCCCAAAAGGGAATGGAGCAAAAATTGGTTTTGCACCACGACGAACCATTTCCTCAAAACTTGCNCCAAGAAATGGCTGTGCACAAATGAAATGAGTATTACTTCCTACTGTAACTTTATCGTCAACTCGAACCTGCGGTAAAACAAAAACATTTTGCAAACCAAGTTGTTCTAATAACCTTAGCATTTGATCCTGAACAATGTCCGGGAGAGCCCCAAGTATCACAAGTTGTTTTTCATTCGAGGGCTCAAGGCCCCGAATCACCGCCTCCAAACAAGCGTCTTCACCCTGAGTAAACGTAGTCTCTATTCCTGACCCAGAGTAATTAATAACATTCACTTTTGGAAAATATTGCTCAGACAATTTTTCTGCCGCAGTAGCTAAATCTAACTTAATAACTTCGGAGGGACATGAGCCAACCAAAAATAGACGTTTAATGTCAGTTCGTCTTGACAGAAGTTCTTCTACGGTCCTTTCCAACTCTTGCTGTGCATCAGCCATCCCAGCCAAATCTGTCTCTTCTAGAATCGCCGTTCCAAATCGAGGTTCAGCAAACACCATTACGCCAGCAGCACTTTGCAATAAATGAGCGCAAGTCCTTGAACCAACCACAAGAAAAAATGCATCTTGCATTTTTCTGTGCAACCAAATTATTGAAGTCAAACCACAGAAAACTTCGTGTTGCCCGCGCTCCTTGAGCACAGGTGCATTCATGCAGCCAGCTAGGGATTTATCACTGGACATATGCATCCTCCCAAGCTGACTGCATCCTAGCAGCCCTTAATTTTATGAGAAATTGTGTAGCATTCACGAAATATGCAGCATACGCAAATAGAGCCAACAACATCAGTTGTTGCTCTGAAATTAAATTTATCCAGAGAGCAAGGACATAAACGATGTGCAAAAAAATCACAAAAAAACTAACAACGTCTTCCCAAAAAAACGAAGGTGCCAAGAGGTACTGACCAAAAACAACTTTTTCCCAAATTGCGCCAGTGATCATTATTAATAATAGAATCGAAGTCTTTGCAATTACTGAGATAGTGGCAATTTGATAGCCTTCACCAGTATTCAAGTACCTGATTACTAAATAGGTGGATATGAGAAAAACAAAAAATTGAAGCGGTGCAAGAACCCCTTGAACTTGCGTCCAAATAGTTTCATCCCTGCGCTTTTTTTGTTCTGCAGTATACAGCAAGTCGCGGTCTTTCTTTTGCTCTCTCTGTCCCTTGGCTGTCATAAGACGGGCAAAGGGCATAGCATCAGTATTGCTCAGCATAAAAATATGTCAATAAAAACTTACACATTTTTTGCAAAGTGTCTATTTGTATAAACAAATAAGCGCTCTAAAAATTCACCGATTTTGAGCAAAAAATTAATGATTTTTTTTACAATATTTTGAATAAACATAAAAATGGACAAATCTCTTAAAATTTATTATGGTGTTACTAGGATAGTAATGGAAAAATAAGCTGCTTGGCCTAAGTCGATCAGGGATTGGAGGCAAGCGTGAGCGACAAAAATATTAGAACATCACGAAGTTCAGATGAAGGTTTGATATCAAGCTTGGTGTATTCGGCACTCAATACGAGTAAAGAGCACCTGTTACGACCAGCAAATCCAGAATGGTTTGAAGAAGCCGCTAGTTTGCTTGTGCGGCAATGTT
>JGI24820J26691_1000403_pt1 | contig 12952 bp, 14 predicted proteins | sample METZYME_5_50m_FD_26691 | JGI IMG/M metagenome (IMG submission 26691) | reverse complement strand
AGAGTATAATATTGGCTCAAGCTGCAAGTGCAGCAAGAAAGACGTTGCGTTATCTATCCGACCGTGATCTTGAAGACATAGGGTTGTCTCGCTCATCCTTTGTAGATGGTGTGGTCGAAATTGTTAGAGCTGATATTGATGCGAAGGTCGCAGATTAGCCGATGTCGAAAATTATAAAAAGTGTGATTAACCCTAAGTTATTTGGCGCTGTTTAATTCAGTAACAAACATTACTTCTATTTGGTCAGTTGAGGCTCAACTAAGGTCTATTGCTTCCAGTGCGGCCTCTCCCTCGTAGTTAAATATCATAACACCAGGAAATCCGCCCTCTCGAAATGTGAAAGTCTTTCTAAGTTGATCGATTAGGTTTGAAGCATACTTTTCAAATTGTTGTAAATCTGAATTATTCTCAAATTTAGCAACAATTGAAAGGCTTGCGCATTTACCGATTGTTATACTTAGCGACTGAATATTGAATTTGTCGATTTTATCACCAAGCTCCATTGAGCAATGATTTGCTGCGATCTTTGCTTGGTCAAGATTTGTAAATTTATACTCAAAAATTCTAGCAAACATTATAGCTCTCCCAGTAATTCATCAAGAAATGTTGGTTTGTTTTGAGCTTTAATTATGGATTTTTTCATTACTTTTGTCTGAAGTTTCATTTTCGTTTGAAGCGATCTTCCAGCGTCACTTAAGGTCATTTCACCGTCCTCAAGCCTGGCCAAGTCAAATTCAACTAATTTTAAAAAAGAAGTTTCTGAAATACGTTTTCCGGAGCACAAAGATAAGAAATCATTCAATTCTGCGAACTCTTCTGAGTTTGTAACAGCCTGAAAAGATTTTAGTGCAGTTTGAACGGTTTCAGCAGTGATTTCTCTTTGCTCAGTTTGCGTATCAATTTGATGTGCCATTCTTTCACAAATACCTTTCAAAAGAGTGATTTGCTTATCATCAAGTGCTAATGGCTCTCTATTCAATAAACAAAAGGTACCAAGGGCATAATTGTCCTTATTTATTACAGGAAAGCCTGCATATCCAAGCCATCTGTCTTCATTTTCAAGGTTTGGATGAGATTTCCATTTTTCGTGTTTTGATAAATCGGGTATGAGTGTTGGCTCAGAGCTCAAAAGAACATATGAGCAAATGTTAAATTCATGGCGCACGCCTTTTTCTTCCTTAACGCCGTCCGTATTAGCAATATTACACTCAAAATTTTCATCAAAAAGGCTAAACGAAACATACTCACATCCAGTTAATTCTTTTGCAACTTCGCAAAATATTGAGAAATTATCTGTCTGCTCCCCGTCAATAATTCCAGTGCGCTTAACTGCGACTACACGCCTTTCCTCATTTTTAGGTCTTGGTGCTAAAGTGGTAGACATGATGGCCTCTCTTTTTTAATCAATTGTGCACAGGACCGCTGCCCTGAAACTTACAAGCAGTTAGGATATTATCAAAAGCGAATACTTAGTTTTAGTCAATTATTTTATAATACTTTCTTATTTGAAAGTTTATCTACATGGTTGCAGCTAAAGAAACAGTAATCAAGGAGCCAATTGAAGTATACAAAATGATTGGCGAAATTCGATCAACAGATACCTTATAATTCATCGCAAGCATATAGGCCATTACTCCACTAGGAGCCGCGGCTACCATCAACGCTGTAGAATGTCTCTCGGGATAGTGCCCACCGAAGAGTATGGTGATAATTAACCATGCAAGAGTTGGATGTATAATTAGCTTTAAAGTAGACATTGAAACAATAAGTTTGGTTGGGGCTATGTTCTTTTGGTAGCTCAGCATAATACCCAAGGAAAATAAAAGGGCAGGGGTGGCAGTTCCTCCCATTTTTTCTAAAAAAAACATAATACCATGAGGTAGTTCTAAATTATTTAAACTGACAAATAAGCCAATGAGGATACCNAGAAGTGGTGGGTTGGTAAATATTGCTTTAACTGTAACTGAAAATGGTCGATNGGCGTTGGATAAGATATCCATCGCGATCAATGTTAAGCTAAAAATAACAAGCCCATCCATCGTNATTATCGAAATTATAGTGAGTGTCTTCACCTCTCCNAATATTTCATCTGCAATCGGCAAAACAAATAAAACATGATTTGTAAGGGCAAGAGCCAAGCCAATTAATAGGGCTTCAGAATTTAATAACTTGAAGATATATTTTGAAATAACTACCCCGAGTGAAAATAGTATAACCTCNGAGAGAAAGTATCCAAATAAAAGTAAAAAATCGAAACTNNCAATAGGAGCTAANGCCAAAAACTCTATACACAGNGCAGGCATACAAACAAGCATTACAAACTTATTTATTGAAAATGCAGCGGCGACGTCAAAAGTACGCATTCTACCGAGTAAAAAACCAAACGCACCAATTGCAAAGATGGGAAAAACTGCGGTTCCTAGATAATCTAACAATGGCTTTTACCTAGTTTCCCGTAATTGAGTAATCGCCATAGCTCTAATATTTTTTGTCCAATATTAATCCTTATAGTGGTTGAAAGCATTCCTTCCATTTAAAAAATTCTCTTAAATACCTNNTACNGATAGTTTTATGATATTGGAGTAGCGCCTGTTTCGCTTCGTATAATTTTACCGTCACTTAAGGTGAAGCAAACTAAAACTGCTTCGCGTGATCCGTCTGGAAAACTTACCAAAGAATGAGAAATTAAAATATCGTCATTTTCGTAAATACATCGTGAATTTGTTCGTGTGACTTTTCCACTTTCCATCATATTGCGAATTACGGTTACCCAATCCGATTTACTCATCTCACTGTTTGATGCGTGCCTAACAAACTTAAAATCGTCATGTAATAATTCTGCATATGCATTCACATCGTTATTATCCATTGCTGTATTTATTTTTTNNTAAATTGACATCGGNTTCTCCAAGTAATTGTGAGTGCGAGGTTTTTGGTGTTTTAAAGCTCCAGCGTTTCATTTTTAGGCATCACAAAGGTAAATTTACTAGTACATGAAATGTACTGCGTTCTTATATACTCAATAATTCTTTNGAATGTCTTTGAAAGATATTAAAGGCATCAGAGGCACTAATTTTGTCTAATGCACCNGCGTCAACTTCTTCGCGGCTCCACATCCAGCTCCTTACTGGGTCGTCACGCATTGCCCACTTAGGAAAAAGTCGTTCAGCGTGCATTCCTTCCTTCAGCACCTTTACTTCAATATGACGATCGTCGTATTTGATTTTGTTGAAAGTTCTAGTTATGACTTCCGAAGGACCTTCAAGGTATTGAAGATACAAGTCTGATCTGCATATTAATGCACCTGTTATTTGATCCCTTTTATTATTATCGACAGAAGTCACCAAGATGCCATTTAGAATATTTTGATCGAAACCAAATGGTCGTGAAGAATAGATCAAATGTTTTAGTAAGTGTTTTACTTCACCTGTCAAATTTTCTCCAATCATTCGATCTAATTTATCGCAACACGTTTTCTACCTTGGTGGCTGGGGATTATTTGCTGGATTAGAGTCAATTACCTTTATTTCGAGCAAGTCTGCACTTTTCCCTAGCTTTTCTAAATTTTCCTCAAGCGATAATGCTAACTCTTTTTCATATATTTGCTCAAAACCTCGATAAAAAGCAAATGACTTTAAATGTTTTGCTTTTTTTTCTGGGTTTTCGATAGTTGATTTAGTCCATTCATAGAGTGCATATTCATCGATACCATTTTCTTCAGCTTCATCGCAGTAACCTTTGAAGGCATCGTAGGTACATACCAAGGACATCCCATGGTCGTTGGATATTTTATCTAACTTTTGAGCTAAATCGGTATGATTTCCACTTCGCAAACTTTCAGATAAATTATCTGAAACTCTAATTCTTACTTGATACAGCCAATCTGACATTTGCTTCCTCGTTCTTTTTGNATGCCNTATATTTAGTNCTTNAATCTTAAAATTCTAAACAAAAGTGGTCTTTCAAAAAATTTTAACTACATCAGTAATAACTGAAATAATGCATAGGATATAAGTGTCATGTTCGAATCCTTTTTCCCGAAACCTAAACTGTTTTTTTTGTCACTAGCCGGCTGGGTAGCCCTTTTAATAATATTTTGGTATTCTAATGGNGATACAGTNGGCACATTTTTAGGCTTTAATTTACAGGAAAGTGAGCCAGTAATTGGTTTGGGACACTTTGTAACGCCACAATTTTTGTGGTTTGATGCCTACTTTCTTTTTGGTTTGTTGGCATTTTATGGATTTTGGCGTTATCACAGTCCACACGAGTGGCAGGACTGGGCTATCCTAGGTTCTGCTCTTTTAATTTTCTTNTCTTACGCATCGGTACAGGTTTCGGTGGTCATAAACGCGTGGTATGGCCCATTTTANGACGATATCCAAAAAGCCTTAGGCGGTGGTGGTGAAGTAACAGCTGGGCAGCTTTACGGTCATTTAGCTGTGTTCTGCACAATCGCATTCCCATATATTGCTTTCATTATTGGAAATAGGTTCTTTACTGCACATTTTATTTTCAGGTGGAGAACNGCCATGAATGATTTCTACACTGCTAGATGGAAGCAAGTAAGGCACATAGAGGGTGCTTCTCAGAGNATCCAAGAAGANACTATGAGATTTGCCGCAATCATGGAGGGTCTTGGTGTCGCTTTTGTTGACTCAGTAATGACACTAATTGCTTTTCTTCCTGTTTTAGCAGCACTTTCCGTGCATGTCGAAACCCTACCAATTATTGGAGCGATCCCGTACCCGCTGGTCACCTTATCAATTATTTGGTCCATATTCGGAACCGTGGTTTTGTTAGTAGCTGGAATAAAATTACCCGGTCTTGAATTTAAAAACCAAAGAGTTGAAGCAGCTTTTCGTAAAGAACTTGTTTTGGGTGAAGAAAGTGAAGACAGTGCACAGCCGGTAACTCTTAAGGAGCTCTTTTCCAATGTAAGGCGCAATTACTTCAGAATTTACCTACACTACACCTATTTTAATCTTTTTAGGTACCTATACCTACAAGCTGACAATGTTATCGTTTATATCTTTTTGATACCAACGATAGTCTCAGGGCGTATAACTCTTGGAATAATGAACCAGATCTTGCGAGCCTTCGGACAGGTTGCTTCGTCGTTTCAATTTCTCGTTTCTTCCTGGACTACGATAATTGAATTGATCTCAATTTACAAAAGACTTCAGGCTTTCGAGGCTTCAATTCGAGATCAGCCTTTACCACAAATTGATCAAGAATTTATAGAATCTGGTCTGAAGGAGACTTAACAATTTTAAGGCTAATAAGCGTTTTACTGAAGTCTTAGGATACTTATAATTGTATCAATAATTTCAGTAATACGCTTGTCAGGCACCTTCGACAATCACTAAGTCTGCCACAGAATACTTTGTCCGTATAGCTTGGGCTTTTTGGTACTGGGGACTTTGATAACATAATTGAGCAGCCCTCAAATCAGGAAATTCTATGANAACGGTGCGTGCTTTGCTGGAGCCCTCGGGTGTTTGTTGAGTACCACCTCTAACTAAAAACTTTGCTCCGTATCTTAATAATGGTTCCCAACTGGCTTTCTTATAATTTTCATATCCCTCTGCGTCTTTTACTTCAATGTTCACGATCCAATATCCCTTTGGCAATTTTTTCTCCTCAAGCCCTCTATAGATTTCTGCAATTCGATCTAAAGTAATTTCAGTTTTTGATGTACTGTGTTTTGAAGAACGTTTAATCACAGAGAAAATTGACCCCTAAATTAGTTTAATTCCATTTAAAATATACTGTTGGATTATCTAATACTAAAAACTGAGATGTGTGTCGCATTCAGTACAGACATACTTAAAAATACTTGTAGGTTAATGTAAACAAATTTAGGCAAAATCACTGGATTTTAAATGGAAGCCAAAAAGTTAGCTATAGGTTTGGCTGTGCTCTCGACTCTTGGTTTTGCAATTCAAGATATGGTTGTAAAGCTTTTGACTGAAATTGGTTCGTTATGGCAATTGATGTTTTTGCGAGCGGTATTGGTTGTTTTAATCCTNATCACTTGGGCGCTGCTAAAAAGGCGTCCAGATATTATATGGCCATCAGGTTGGAAATGGCCGATTGTCAGGGCATTTTTAATGAGCTGTGCATATTCTTTTTTTTATGCGTCGCTCCCATTTGCTGCTCTTGCTCAAGCAGCATCATGCTTCTTTACTGCTCCAGTATTTACCTGTTTTTTTGCTGCTATAATACTTAAAGAAAAAGTCGGCATATGGAGAATATCTTCAATATTTGTCGGATTTTTAGGAGTGCTCTATATCATCCAGCCCGGGACATCCAACATGCAGCCGATTTTGTTTCTTCCAGTTCTTGCAGGTGCATCTTATGCCCTTGGAGTCGTAATAACTAGAGGTTTCTGCACAGGTCATCCAGCATTATCACTTACAATTACTCATAATGCATTTTATGCATTAGTTGGTGCATTGATCGTAACATTTATTCCAATTTTACCAATTCCAATTGATGTGAAAGTTGCGAATCCATTTGTTTTTTCNGGTTGGGTAAAGCTAACATCGAGTATAATAATAATGATTGGAATTACATCTTTTACGCATATNTTGGCTATGACTTCTTCAATAAGGGCTTACCAATCAGCTGATAGCAGTTTTGTTGCTCCCTTTGAATACACTTATTTAATCTTTGCTATGTTGATTGACTACGTCGTCTGGCAGTATATTCCAAGTACGCAAGGTATCATTGGCGTTACCATGATTATCAGTGCTGGAGTGACGATTGCAATAAGAGAGCGTAATAAAATATAAGATGCTGAGCAAACCAAGGCTTAGATGAAATATTAAAGAAGTTTGTTGCCTTTGATAACGGATATAGGTTGGGTATTACCAAATTTTTTTCTTAAATATAAAAAGAATTCATTGACCTAACTCCGAATTAACGATCATGCTCTGGCTCATCTCCAATTTCACTCATTTTAACCGTTAGTGCTAATTTCATTTTTTGAACAACATTTCTATATCTTGGATCCGAATAAACATTAAACAACTCTAATGGATCTTCCTGGCAGTCAAATAATTCCCATTCTTTATCCTCTCCGCCATGATTTGTCCCTGGTAATTCGTAACCTTCATTATACCAAAAAATCAGCTTATACCTTTTGTCTCTAATACCATAATGCGAGTATGCATTATGATCAGGATCTCGATGCATCCAATATCTGTGATACACTACTGTCTGCCAATTTTCAGGTAATTTGCCTGTCATAAGCGGCATTAGACTGCTGCCTTGCATGTAAGTTGGTATTTTAAGTTCAGCAACATCAAGAAAAGTAGGAGCAAAATCAATATTGCAGGCCAAACTTTCGTTAATTTGGCCACCTGGAACTTTTTCTGGGAAACGTGCAAGGAACGGCATTTGAAGCGATTCCTCGTACATAAATCTTTTATCATACCACCCGTGTTCACCCAGGAAGAAACCCTGATCAGACGTATAGATAACAAGGGTATTTTGAGCCAGATTATTATCATCTAAATAGTCTAACAACTCGCCAACGCTTTCGTCTATCGACGCAATTGTTCGCAAATATCGTTTTATATACCGCTGGTATTTAAACTGGCCAAGTTCTTCTTTAGTCTTAAAAGTATATATCTCGCCCGTATCTTTATCGATCAATCGTAATTTTGAGACATCGTCTGGGTTCGGTATTTTCCTGTGAGACATTTCAGGTCTAACCCGCTCTCCAACTTCTGATCCACCCTCCGGTTGTACAAGTCCCAAATCAGCATATTTCATATCATCTTTTATACGCATTTTCGCCTCCGCAGCAGCTTTGGCACGTTCTTATAATCATCATCGAAAGTTTCTGGGACTACGATATCGTCGTTGAATAAATTTCGGTTTTTTGGGTGTGGTTCCCACTCTCTATGGGGTGCTTTGTGATGACACATAAGGAAAAATGGTTTTTTTTCATCTCTAGAATTCAACCATTTAATGCACTTAGAGGTTATTATATCTGTGACATAGCCGAATTCTTCTCTCTCTTTGCCCATTTCAATCATAAAAGGGTCAAAATATTCTCCCTGACCTGGCAAAACTGACCAAAAATCAAATCCTTTTGGTTCATGCGATTTACCTTCACCAAGGTGCCATTTACCGACAATTGCGGTCTGATAACCACCAGTTTGTAAATGTTTTGCAACATTTGGTAATTCGTTATCCATATGAGTATCGAGCGTTTTTACGCAATTTACGTGATTATAGGTACCAGTTAAGATTGCTGCACGGCTAGGTGTGCAAATTGAGTTGGTCACGTAGCAGTGTTTAAACTGGATACCTTCTTCAGCAAGCCTATCAATATTTGGTGTTGAGTTTAAACCACCCTCATAGCTACTTATAGCTTTTGACGCGTGGTCATCTGCCATAATAAACAATATATTTGGTTTGTTTTGCATGCAGCGAAGCTAACTTTCAAATTATATTTATTAATACNCGAAAAGCGTTTTTTTNGATACAGATTTTTTAATAAAGGCAATAAAGCGTAGAAGNTAATTNNCATCTAATTTTGAATAAAATGTCAGGAATTGGCAAAAGATGTAATTTAATAGCAAAAAATTTGAATGATCTGGTATTTGTACTACCTCTCCTGTTCAAAAGGAGTTTTCATATGACAAAAATGTTTTCTATTATTATAGCAGTGATGTGTTTATCACAGCCTATTTATGCAGCTGGCGGCTATAGTAGCGGCACTTCNTCGGCTACAAAAACAAGCTCAGATCCATTTGCTGCAGTTTATCAGCTCATTGAAGTAAAAAAATTTGCAGAGGCTCACAGTGCATTAAAGCAGCTAAATGTTCCTTCTAAGCAAGCAGATAGGTTCAATTTGTTGGGTTTTACAGCTCGGAAAAGTGGCGACTATGCGTCTGCAGCTGCATTCTATGAACAAGCGTTGTCAATTGACCCAAAACATCTTCGAGCTCTTGAATACCAAGGAGAGCTTTATTTAAAATTAGGACAGTTCAGTGAGGCTGAAGAAAATTTAAAGAAAATTCAGAAAATCTGTTGGCTCCCATGCAATGAGGAAAAGTTGCTTTCGGAAGCGATAGAGCTGGCGATGAAAAACTAAGCTAACGGTAGTATAGTCAATTAACTTGAAGGTGCGGCGTGATTTCTCGATATGTCGCGCCGTTTAAATTGCTTTCTGTGAAAAGGCATAACGAGACAGAACAATTTTGCATTAAAAGCACAACAGCAATCGTATGAAGTATAAATTTAATAGCAATGTAGGAATTTAGATCCAATGGGAAAGTTAAACATTTTAGTAATTTTATTTGTTATATTTGGATTTACCTCCGGTGTCATCGCAGACACTTCCGGCAAGCTGACTTTTGAGATTACCACTCCCGGCCAAGGCGAAAGTGCAAAAATTGGTCAGAGGGCCTCATTGCATTACGTTGGAAAGCTAGATGATGGTACAGTCTTTGACAGCTCGCACAGTCGAGGAGAACCTTTCTCTTTCACACTTGGTGCAGGACAAGTCATTCAAGGTTGGGAGCAGGGTGTTTTGGGAATGCAGATAGGCGAAATCCGCATTCTGAATATTCCGCCTGAATTAGGTTATGGTGAGAGAGGCGCTGGTCGTACAATTCCACCTAACGCAAATCTGACATTTGAAGTTGAGTTAGTATCATTAGAAGAGCCTCCAAAATTAGCAAATGCGACCGTGGAGGAATTTAAGGCTTTAAAAGGATCAGGTGCTATCATAATTGACATCCGCCGAGCTGAGGAGTGGGCAGAAACAGGGATAATCGAAGGTGCCAAAACAATTACAGCATTTACGAAAAATGGTGCTTTGCACCCCGAATTTCAAAGTAAGTTTTTCCCACTGATAGATGATGAAGATACTCCCATATATCTTTACTGTAGAACAGGTAATCGAACCGGTACATTAGGAGACGCCTTAGTAAATCAGGTTGGATTAAGAAATGTTACACATTTAAAAACTGGCATAGTTGGGTGGAAAAAAAGTGGTATGCTGACCGTTCCTTATCAATCCAACTAGTTAATTCTTAAGTATTCAAAATTTAATACTGTAGCAAATGACACCCATGCCAAGTAGGGGATGAACAAGTAAGCTGCTATCTTGTCTATTTTGTAAGAGCTTATTGTGTAACATAGTATGGCTAACCAAAGAAATAGAATTAGTACCAGTGCTCCTAAAAGATCATAGGCTCCAAAAAATACCGGTGTCCACAGAGTATTAAGGCACAATTGCAGGGTCCAAAGTGCGTAAGTTATGCCTTTNAAATAATGAGGTTCGGCAATGATAANCCTATAAGCACTGGTAGCAATGAATATGTACAGTATTGTCCACACAGGCGGGAAAAGCCATGTAGGAGGTGCAATACTTGGCATTATCCAACCATTGGCATTTAAATCTCCAGCAAACCATACAGCGCCGCTCGCCGCAACGAATGTAGCTGCATACAACAAGACCCATGTCAGTATGTTTACATATTTTTTCAAAAACTTTTTTTAGAGACTGATTTTTTTACCTACCTAGAGTAGACTGCACAGAAGTCCATAAATTTTTATAAGTTTGTCGTTTACCTGCGTTTTTGTAAGTCTCGNAGCCTTTCTGACAAAATTGCCATAACTCCTCGTACAATCAGATCACCATCATCTAGTTTCTTTTCAAATTCTTTTTGTGATACAAAAATTACTACACAATCGGTTAATGCTTTTGCAGTTGCCATTCTTGGAGCAGTATCGATAACGCCCATCTCACCAAGTATTGCATTAGCTTTTAATTTAATGTCTGGCTCTGCCATTTCTTTATTTGTTGGAAAATATATCCCAACTTCTCCCGATCCAACAATATATAGTCCATCAGCTGGCTCACCAGCTTTAAAAATAGTTTTACCTGGCTTCATCTCAATTTTTTTCATTTATAACTTCAAAACCTGTCCATCTTTTGCCAATTGGATACCAGTAGGTAAACTTTGTTCAATAATATCTAATTCAGCATCTGTTCTATAGGGTGCATGGTGCGAAATTATGATCTCGCCGCAATTTAAATTTGAAAAGAAATCTATGCCTTGCTGAATAGAAGAATGGCCCCACCCGGTTTTGACTTGTAATTCTTCTTCGGTGAACATTCCGTCCCAGATCACCAAATCTGCCTTTTCTACAAACATTTTTAACTCATCGGCCTGAGAGGTTGTAAATTCGTTATCACAGAGAAATACGCACTTCTTATTATTCCTTGTGACACTATATCCATAACTTCCTCCGGGGTGATTTAACTTAATTGTTTCTATTTTTAACTCGCCACTTACCATTGTCTGAATGTCAATAAAGTTTGAAAAGGTTACATTGTCTAAATTATCGAATAGGTCCAGGGGGAAAAAATCTCCAGAAAAATAACGTCTAATAATTTTTTTTAACTTTCCTGCGTTAACCAACGCGCTACAAATACAAATCTTTTTTTCTGCCTTTATGAGATATTTATTGAACGCCAATCCCTGCAAGTGATCATGATGAAAGTGGCTAAAAAAAATGATTATTTGTTTATTATTATCTAGAACTGCGTTTTGAAATCCTGAACCAGTATCAAAAAAAACCTGAAAGTCATCCATGTTTAGTTCGAAGCAAGTTGTATTTCCACCGTATCTCAACATTTCCTTGGAAGGGTTAGGAATTGAACCTCTGCAACCATGTGTTTTGAGTTTCATGAACGGCCTAATGAAATTTTGGAAAGATAAAATGCTATTATTTTTTTATTTTGCATACGCTAGATGATACCTCAATTTCTTTTAAATGGTCAATTGGAAGCCTATCGATTGCACAAAATTCCATCAATTTATTTATTGGCTTAAATATCCAGGTAAATTTTCAAAAAAACACGCTATCAAATTTACTTTTTATTGCAATCTGTTGCTATTACAAATTAACTTGAAAATAAATGTTTATTATAATTTTGGATACTTTTAATGGAACGAAGACTTTGTACGATACTTGCTTTAGATGTTGTTGGATTTAGCAAAATGATGGCAGCTGATGAGGATCAGACTTTGAGGGTTCTTAACAGTAGGCGAGAGTTTATAGATGCTAGTATAACCGATCATGGCGGGAGCATATTCAATACTGCAGGGGATAGCGTTTTAGCTGAATTTTCAAGTCCAGTTAGAGCCGTAGAGTGTGGCGTTCAAATTCAGAATAAATCAATGGCGATAAATGCAGGCAGCGATGAAAAGGACCGAATGCGATACCGAGTGGGTATCAATATTGGTGACGTTATGGTTTCTGATAAAAATCTTTTTGGAGACGCGGTAAATATTGCGGCACGCTTAGAAGCAGAAGCAATAGCCGATGGAATATGTATTTCAGATAATATTTATGATTTGGTAAACTTAAAAGTTAAAGTTTCATATGAGGACGCTGGAGAGCTGGAGTTAAAAAATATTGGCCGTCCCATCAGGGCTTACAATGTATTGAAATGTAAGGGAGCGACCAGAGGTTTAAGAAGCGACGATGCTGAACCGCAGGTAAAAATTGACACGCCAGAACCAGGATCATTGGCAGTGATGCTGTTCAAAAATCTAAGTAGTGATGAAGATCAAGAATACTTTTGTGAAGGCTTCTCCGAAGATCTTATCTCGGCGTTTTCCAGATTTAAAAAACTAACAGTAATCGCCAGCAATGCAACTTTTTCTTATTCTGGCAGAGATAAGTCTCCAACAGTGGTCGGGCAGGAGCTGGGCGTACGCTATATACTAGATGGGAAGGTTAGGAAGATGGGCAAGAAAATGCGCATTTCGGCTTCTCTTTTGTCTTCTGAGGATGGTACTACGCTCTGGTCGCATAATTTTGATACTACATTGGATGATATTTTTGATATTCAAGATGAATTAGTTGAAACGATTGTTTCGAACATTGTTGGTAATGTTGAACGGGACCAGGTCAA
>JGI24820J26691_1000402_pt1 | contig 12956 bp, 12 predicted proteins | sample METZYME_5_50m_FD_26691 | JGI IMG/M metagenome (IMG submission 26691) | reverse complement strand
GTTACCTCATAACATCTCTCAATTGAGTGATTGCCATCCATCAAAACTTCGGGCTCAACCATAGGCACCATATTATTATCTTGAACAATTTTTGCGTATCTAGCTAGAGCTTCCATGTTGGCTTGGATACATGCATCAGTTGGAATGTCATCAGATATTTTAATGACCGCTCTCCACTTAGTAAATTTTGCGCCAAGTGTGAAATATTCTTTGCATCTCTCATCTAGACCATCAAGCCCTTGTGTTAAAGTTTCTTCCGGCGATGAGTCTAAAGGTGCAAGGCCCTTATCAACTTTTATGCCTGGTAAAGCTCCTTGATTATTTATTAGTTCAACAAGAGGAGTTCCATCTTGAGCATTCTGTCTTATCGTTTCGTCAAATAAAATTACGCCTCCGATATTNTCTTTTATACCACTTGATCTAAATAGCATCTCTCTATAATCACGCCTATTAGACTCAGTTGACTCGACACCAATTGAATCAAATCGCTTCCCACAGGTTGGATTACTCTCGTCTGCTGCCAAAATTCCTTTTCCATCTGNNACTATATATTCAGCTATTTCTTCTAATGTATTTAATGACATAATTCACTCCCTTTTAAAATTTAAAGCCTAAAGCAGATAAAGATGGTAGCTCTTTTCCTTCCATAAATTCAAGAAAAGCTCCCCCTCCAGTTGAGCAATAGGAAATATTATTTTTTTCAATAAACATCTTAATGGCTAAAAGAGTTTCTCCACCGCCAGCAAGACTAAATGCATTTGATGATGCAATTGCCTCAGCCAGATCTTTAGTCCCCAATGAAAAAGGTTGGCGTTCGAATACACCAATAGGACCGTTCCAAATAATTTTTTTTGCTTGAGTTATTTTTTTTAACACAGCAGGGCTGAGAATTTGATCAAGAATCATCTCATCATGTTGCACTGAATTAACTTTAGCTATTCTTGTAATATTTGATTCAATATCTTTGCTTACAATCACTTCATCAGGCAATAAAATTTTGCCACTCTCAAGTAATTCTTTTGCTTCATTCAACATTGATTCCTCATAAAGAGAAAGTCCAATATTATGCCCTTGAGCTTTCAAAATGGTGTTTGTGATACCGCCTCCTGTCATGACGTCATCAGAAATTTTTGACAAATTTTTAATTACTTCTAATTTAGAAGATACTTTTGATCCTCCAACNATTGAAAGCATGGGTGAACTTTTTGAACTAATGGCTTGTTGAAGTGCATTTGTCTCATTTTCTAAAAGCAATCCGGCGCATGATACTTCAGAGGCTTTNATAGCTCCATAAGTTGATGCATGAGNGCGATGAGATGTCCCAAAAGCATCAAATACATAAACATCTGCTATGTTTGACAGTTTTTTTCCAAGCTCTGCNTCATTCTCAAGCTCTCCTGGCAAAAATCTTATATTTTCAATTAATGAAATATCTGATGAGAAGTTAACATCCTCTATTGATNAGAATAATTTAACCTGCTTATTTAAAATCTCTTCAAGTCTTTTAGCTACTGGTAAAAGAGAAAATTTGGAATCGAANACTCCTGATTTTGGCCTTCCAAAATGAGAAATTAGAATTATTTTTGTATTTTGAGCTAATAAATATTCCAAAGTAGGAATAATTGCAATAATCCTTGTGTCATCAAGGACTTTATCATTTTCAACAGGAACATTTAGATCAACTCGGAGAGCAATTGTCTTATTCAAGACATTTGTCTCAGACAATTTTCTCATTTTGCAGTTAGCTTCTTGACTTGACTAACAATATTATCGACAGTGAAGCCAAACTCATTCATTAACTCATTTCCTGGAGCGCTTTCTCCAAATGTTTCCATGCCAATCACAATATCATTTAGATTTACTAAACAATGCCAAGAATTAGGATGTAGAGCCTCAACTACGAGTTTTGGTATTTCAGGGTCGATAATACTGTCTCTGTAGGCTTTATCTTGTGAGACAAATTTATCAAGGCAGGGCATAGAGACAACATTGGCTTTTAAGCCTTCTTTTGCAATTGTTTTAGCTGCTTCGATAATTAACTTAACCTCACTTCCTGAACTTATCAATGTAATATCAGCTTTATCATCAAAAGATAGCAAATAACCTCCTTTCTCTATCAACTCTATTTGTTCTTTTGTTCTCTCAATAAAAGGAAGGTTTTGTCTTGATAATATTAAACTATGAGGAGTTCTTTTAGAGCTAATCGCTTCTTTCCAACTTACAGCAGTTTCTATAATGTCTGCAGGTCTCCAATTGTTTAAATTTGGAGTTGCTCTTAGTGTAACAAGATGCTCAATAGGTTGGTGGGTTGGGCCATCTTCTCCTAGACCAATGGAGTCATGAGTATATACAAAGATATTTGGTATCTTCATAAGTGCTGCTAATCTAACAGCATTTCTAGCGTAATCCATGAAAACTAAAAACGTTCCGCTGTATGGTTTTATTCCACCATGCAGGACCATTCCATTTGTCATTGCAGTCATGCCAAACTCCCTAACTCCGTAAAATATGTGATTTCCCTGTGGGCTCTCAGGAAGCATTTCAGTGCTGACAGAAGAAAATGTATTATTAGAGCCAGTTAAATCTGCGGATCCTCCAACAAGTTCTGGAAGTTTTTCACAAAAATAGTTTAAACATAGTTCAGATGCCTTTCGAGTAGCTATATCTTTTTTATCACCTTCAGATAATTCATATATAAAATCTTTATAAGTATCTTCAAAGTTTATTGGTAGTTCATTATTGATTACTCTTTTCAGTTCCTTAAAAGACTCAGGATGCTTTTCAGAATAATCTTTCATCAGCTTATCCCAGGATGCATTTAGTTCAGCACCTGCGACTTTAGCATCCCACTCAGATTTAATTTCATCAGGTATATGAAATGGTTCGTGATTCCATCCAAGCTCAACTCGAGTCTTTTTGACCTCATCTTCACCTAAAGCAGCACCATGGACGCCTGATGTTCCTGATTTGTTGGGCGATCCGAAACCAATAATTGTTTTGCAGCAAATCAAAGTAGGACGCTCAACATCTTTCTTCGCTGTTTGAATTGCCTCTAAGACTTTCTCAACATTATGTCCATCTACCTCCAATACTTGCCAGTTGTAACTTTCAAATCTTTGCCGAGTGTCATCAGTAAACCAATTGGTTATTTCTCCATCAATAGATATTCCATTTTGATCATAAAAACAAATTAATTTTCCTAAGCGGTGAGTTCCTGCAAATGAACAAGCTTCATGCGAAACTCCCTCCATCAAGCAACCGTCACCCAAAAATGTGTAAGTAAAATGATCGATTGGTTTTAACTCGTCATCTTTGTTGAACCTGCTTGACAACATTTTTTCAGCTAGCGCCATTCCAACTGCATTTGCAATTCCCTGTCCCAATGGGCCAGTAGTTGTTTCTACACCAATCGACATGTCAAGCTCTGGGTGACCAGGTGTTTTGGAGCCTAGTTGTCTAAATTTTTTTAAGTCTTCTATAGAAAGATCATAGCCAGTTAAGTAAAGCAAACTGTACAAGAGCATTGATCCATGACCGTTTGAAAGTACAAACCTATCTCGATTGAACCAAGTTGGATTTTGAGGATTATGTTTTAAGTTATATTTCCATAAAGCCACTGCAATGTCGGCCATGCCCATTGGCATTCCTGGATGACCGGATTTGGCTGTTTCAACGGCATCGATTGATAAAAACCTTATAGCGTTAGCAAGCTCTTTGTGCATCTTTTTTGCAAATAATTTAGAACATATCAATCATAATATGTGGCTTGGATTTTTTATAGATAAATTTGTGTTTATTTAACAAAACTAATAAAATTTTTACATACAAAAAGTGATTTGTTCCTGCTTGCATACTCAAACTGCTAAATAGGACGCCTTGCTGAGGTGGAAAAATAAACAATATATAAATTTTCCTCCATAAAACTAAATTATTAATTGTAGAGGAAAATTATGAGTTACATATTTACATCCGAATCTGTTTCGGGAGGACATCCTGATAAAGTGTGTGATCAAATATCTGATGCTGTTTTGGATGCTTACTTATCGGAAGATCCAAATAGCAGAGTGGCTTGCGAGACCATGATAAAAAATAACATGGTATATATAGCAGGTGAAATAACTTCCCTAGGAAGTCCTGATCTAGAGCCTGTTGTGAGAAAAACAATTAATGATATTGGCTACAACTCNGATGAATATGGATTTAATGGAGATACGTGTGAATTCACAAATCTAGTTTTTGAGCAATCACCTGACATCTCTCAAGGTGTTACCGAGGGTGAAGGGGAAAATCTTGAACAAGGAGCTGGAGATCAGGGATTGATGTTTGGATATGCATGCAAAGAAACAGAATCATTAATGCCACTTCCAATAGATCTTTCTCACAGATTGGTAAAAAAACAAGCAGATGTAATGAAGAGTGGAGAGATAAAATGGTTACGACCTGATGCTAAGAGTCAAGTCAGTGTAATTTACTCCGATGATGGAAAAACAATTGAAGGCTTGTCTGCGGTCGTCCTCTCAACACAACACGATGAAGACATTAGTCAGGAAGAAATAAAAACTGAGGTAATGGACAAAATTATCAAACCAATAGTTCCAGAGGAATGGTTGCTTGATTCTACAGATATATTTATTAATCCAACTGGAAAATTTGTTATTGGTGGGCCTGTTGGTGATTGTGGTCTCACTGGAAGAAAAATTATTGTAGATACCTATGGAGGCATGGCCAGACACGGCGGAGGAGCTTTTTCTGGAAAAGATCCATCCAAAGTAGACAGATCTGCAGCATATGCATCAAGATATGTTGCTAAAAATATAGTTGCAGCTGGACTTGCAGACTACTGTGAAATTCAAGTTTCATATGCAATTGGTGTAGCCAAGCCTACATCAATACATGTAGAAACCTTTAATAGTGAAAAAATTTCTAAAGAAGCGATTGTTAAAATTGTTGAGGAAGAATTTGATCTCAGGCCAAAAAGTCTAATTAATATGCTGGACTTAAAAAGACCTATATATCTTCCAACTGCAGCATATGGTCACTTTGGAAGATCAGATATAGAGCTTTCTTGGGAAAAAACAGATAAAGCAACTGATATTTCATAATAATGATAGATATAGATGCTTAAATAGTGCACTTGCATCTCTATTTTATGTAGAATGCCCACTTATATTTATTGGAGTAAATAATGGAAAACGATTATAAAGTCGCAGATATGAGTCTTGCTGAATTCGGTAGACGAGAGATTTCTCTTGCTGAAAATGAAATGCCTGCATTAATGGCCCTAAGAACAAAATATAAAGATGCTCAACCTCTTGCAGGTGCAAAAGTTATGGGTTGCATTCATATGACTATTCAAACAGCTGTACTTATCGAGACGTTGGTAGATCTTGGTGCGGAAGTGCGATGGTCTGGTTGCAATATCTTCTCCACTCAAGATCATGCTGCTGCAGCTATTGCGGCTGCAGGTATTCCTGTTTTTGCTTGGAAAGGTCAAACAGATGAGGAATTTGACTGGTGTATTGAACAAACGATAGTTAAAGATGGCAGTCCTTGGGATGCAAACATGATTTTAGATGATGGTGGCGATCTAACTCATATGGTCCATTCTAAATTCCCTGAAATGCTTGAAAGCATTCATGGAATTTCTGAGGAAACTACCACTGGTGTTCATAGATTAAAAGCAATGCTTGAAAAAAATGAGCTTAAAGTGCCAGCAATAAATGTAAATGACTCAGTCACTAAATCAAAAAATGATAATAAATATGGATGCAGACATAGTCTAAATGATGCAATTAAAAGAGGTACAGATATGTTTCTTTCATCCAAGAAAGCATTAGTAATTGGATATGGAGACGTTGGAAAAGGTTCTGCTTTAAGTCTCGCACAAGAAGGAATGATTGTAAGAGTCGTCGAATCCGATCCCATATGTGCTATGCAAGCCTGCATGGATGGTTTTGAAGTGGTGTCTACATACAATAACGGAGTCGTAACTAGAGACGTGAAAGATATAAATATGGCAGTTCTTGAAGATACTGACCTAATTGTTACAACCACTGGAAATGTGAATGTTTGTGATGAGGCAATGTTGCGCTCAGTAAAAAATACCGCTGTCATATGTAATATTGGTCACTTTGATAATGAAATTGATACTCAGTTCATGCGAGACAAGTGGTACTGGGAAGAGATTAAGCCTCAAGTGCATAGAGTATTTAGAGATACTTCTCCGTCAGACACGCCAGACTTACAAAGTAAGAACTACATCATTCTTTTAGCTGAAGGCAGGCTAGTCAATCTAGGAAATGCAACAGGCCATCCAAGCAGAATAATGGATGGATCATTTGCTAATCAAGTTTTAGCTCAGATGCACTTATATAAGCAAGGTTTTGCAAACGTCAATGATGCTGACAAGCAAAATGAAATGATAACTGTTGAAGTTCTTCCAAAAAAATTGGATGAGGAAGTTGCAGAGCTTATGGTTCAAGGCTTTGGTGGAACAATAACCAAACTAACTGGTGAGCAAGCTGATTATATAAATGTTCCTGTTGATGGCCCATTTAAAGAAGAAGAGTATAAATACTGATCCAATTAGTTTTTTTTAAATAAATTAATCATAATAGGCGTATGCAAATACGCCTATTACTTTTTTTAATGCTAGTTTCTTTGATGATTGCAGGATGCGGAATGAAAGCGCCTATTCCCTCAGAGATAATTTTTTTAACTTAAATTCCTTCATGGACCATTTTGATTATAAAAAAGGTAAGCTTTTTGCAGAAGAAGTCTCTGTAGAGGAAATTGCAAATAAATTTGGTACGCCTTCTTATGTATATAGCAAAGCCACGCTTGAAAGGCATGCAAAAGCATATATAGATTCGTTTCAATCAATGAATGGTCTTATTTGTTTTTCAGTTAAAGCTTTATCGAACATATCCATTTTAAAAATACTAAAAAAAGCAGGATGTGGATTTGATATTGTTTCAGGTGGAGAGCTACATCGAGTAATTTTAGCTGGAGCAGATCCAAAAAAGATTATTTTCTCAGGTGTTGGAAAATCAAAAGCTGAAATGGAAGCTGGGATCAATCATAATATTCTTTCGTTCAATATAGAATCTGAGCCAGAACTTGATCGGCTTAGCAGCGTTGCTAATGAAATGAATAAAATTGCACCAGTTGCCATTAGATTTAATCCAAATGTGGATGCTGGAGTACATGAATTTACTAAAACAGGCAGAAAATCAGATAAATTTGGCGTCAGCATAAAGGCTGCGAAAAAGTCTTATTAAAAAATGCAATGACTCGTCTAGCCTTAACCTTGTTGGCTTAACATGCCACATTGGATCACAAATAACCGAGTTAGATAGTTTTGAAGACGCCGCAAAACAAGCGTTAGAACTATTAATTGAGCTAGATAAGCTAAATATTAAGATAGATTTTATAGACATGGGTGGAGGCTTAGGAGTTAACTATGTAGGCGAAGAGACTCCTCAGCCATTTGAGCTAATTCAAAGCTATGAGAATATTTTTGAAGGCAGAAATGAAACATTAATACTAGAGCCTGGTCGATCAATCTCAGCTAATGCTGGCATCATGCTGGCTAAAGTTGAATACAAAAAGAATAATTTCATTATTACAAACGCTGCAATGAATGACCTGCTTCGTCCTGCTCTTTATGATGCACATCATGATATTTGGCCTGTCGTCAAAAATGATAATCCAGTATCTAATGTTAATGTGGTAGGCCCAATTTGTGAAACTGGTGATTTTCTTGCAAAAGATATTAATATTGCTGCTTCTGAAAACGATCTATTAGCAGTCAAAACAGTTGGTGCATATGGTTCTGTTATGAGCTCAAACTACAATTCTAGACCAAGAGCTGCTGAAGTTCTGGTTGATAAAAAGAATTTTTATCTAATAAGAAAAAGAGAGGATAACTCAAGTCTAACTTCTCTTGAAGAGGGATTAGATGATCAAATTTAAAAAAATGCATGGGAATGGTAATGACTTTATAGTTATTGAGAATTTAACTAAGGCCAATTTATTATCAAAATCTCAAATAGTAAAAATTGGAGATAGAAAAAAAGGCCTAGGGTTTGATCAACTTATTACCATTAACCCACCAAAGAAATCGAATCATGATTTTTATGTAAAGTTTTTTAATTCAGATGGATCTGAGGCAGATATGTGCATGAATGGCGTAAGATCTGTTGGAACTTTTCTCTGGGCTGCCAAACTTGCTCCAAGAAAACCTCTTTTATTAGGAACTAAATCAAACCCAATTTTAATCAAACCAACAAATACTAAAAAGGTAAAAGTCATCTTTGATTGTCCCACACAAGAAATCATTCCAAAATCAGAAACTAAATTTTTAAATAAATGTGGTTTAAAAAAATATAACTTTATAAATGCTGGGAATCTTCATTTAATAATAAAGACTAATAAAGTATTTTCTTTTGACTTAGATGAACTTTCATCAAAGTTAAGAAAGCGTGCCTTTTTTAAAAATGTAAATATTTCTCTTTATAAAGAAACCTTAAAAGGACTGATTTTGAGAACCAATGAAGCTGGTGCCGGCGAAACCCTGTCTTGTGGCTCAGCTTCTGCTGCAAGCGCAAGCTTCAATATTAAAGATAAATCTACTTTAAAAATTATCTCTGCTGGAGGTGAGCTGAGCATTAGAAAAATAAATGGTAAGCTTGAGATGGTCGGACCAGCTGAATTTATTTGTGAGGGTATATGGCTAAAAAAATAGATGCCAAAGAAATTGAGCTATATCTTTTGGAAAATACTGATTTCTTTCTTACAAGAGAGTCTCTTGTGAGCGAATTAAGCTTTAAACATGATAGTGATGGGGCTACATCATTGTTAGAAATGCAAATTCGAAAACTAAGAGACGAACAATCTAGGCTAATAGATATGCTTTCAGGTTTTGTTTCTACTGGAAAAGAGAATGAAGAACTTTTCTTTAAATCTAAAGACCTTACATTGTCGCTTATAACTGCTCAAGATTTTGCTGCTGTGAAAAAAGTAGTTGAAGAATTTTTCATAAGCAACTTTAAGGTTGACTCCTGCATTCTGGAAATACTTTCAGATGATCAATTGCAAATTCTTGAAGACGAAACAAACATGGATATGAACAAAAATGCTATTCATATGGGGCCTTTATCTAAAGAAAAAATGGCTGCTTTTTTTAAAACTAGTTTAATTAAATCTGCTGTAATTAGCGTCATGAAGTTTGAAAATAATTTTGGCCTCCTAAAGATTGGATCAAATGATCCAACCAAATATCTTGGTGATGGAGATACAACTTTCATAGAGTATATTCGAGATATTATTGTTAAGGTTCTTGAATCAAAAGAGGCATGAGTGCAAAACAATATTTTTTTAATGCCTTAATTTTTGATTACTTAGATTTTTTAAAAAATATAAAGGGTCTGAGCGAAAATACTGCTAAAGCATATCAAAGAGATTTAAGTAAATTTTCTAAATTTTTAGAGTCCATTGCAATAAATGGCTTAGAACATATTACAGAAGAAATATGTTCAGCTTGGGTCGCAGATCTTTTTCACAATAACGTTAGTGCAAGGAGCATTCAAAGGCACATATCCTCAGCAAAAGGTTTCTTTGGTTATATGAAAAAAATCAGTTTAGTTCAAAGCTCTCCATTTGAATTAATTAACTCGCCTAAATCTCCAAGCCGTCTTCCAAATGTTTTGTCACCTGAAGAGGTATCTCAGTTATTAAATTTCGAGCCCAAAAACATACAAGATAAAAGGGATCTAGCAATTATTGAGCTGATTTATTCTAGCGGCTTAAGGGTATCAGAAGCTGTAAATTCAAATTTATCTGATTTTGAAGACAATAATAATTTTTTACGAGTAATTGGCAAAGGCTCAAAAACCAGGCTAGTTCCGGTTGGTCGATTTGCACAAAATGCAATAAAGATTTGGATCAAAGAAAGAAAGAAAATTTTAACAATTGATGACGCTTTATTTGTAAATCTTAGAGGCGGAAGAATTTCTGCAAGAAGTATTCAAGAGAGATTGAAAAGCATTGCTTTAATGCAAGGATTGCCTCCTGTAAATCCACATATGCTCAGACATAGTTTTGCTACCCATTTACTTGAATCCAGTGGAGATCTTCGAAGCATTCAAGAATTACTTGGTCATAGCTCTTTATCAACTACACAAATTTATACAAGGCTTGATTATCAACACCTAATAAAAGTGTATGAGAATTCTCATCCTAGGGCTCATAAGAAAAATGCCTGAAATAAAACTTATTACCTTTGATTTAGATGATACATTTTGGGATATCAAAAGCACTATTATTAATGCAGAATTAAATTCAAGAAAATGGATCGAGGACAAAATTAAAAAAAAAATAGAGTGGGGAACATTTGAAGATTTTTTGGAAATTAGAAATGAGCTGATTAAAGAAAATCCGTCCCTTGATTATGATCTTGGATTGTTAAGGAAAAAGATGATTTCTTATCACACACAAAAATATTTTAAGAATCAAAAGGACTTAGACGAATTTATTGAGGAAGCTTATATGTTTTTTTTAGAGGAGAGGCACAAAGTGGAGTTTTTCGATGGTGTTATTCCAGTCTTAGAAAAATTATCATTAAATTATAAGCTTGGTGTTCTAACCAATGGTAATGCTGATATAAAAAAATTAGGGATCGATTACATGTTTGATTTTTCAGTATCTTCGATGGATGTGAAAAGCAATAAACCGGACCAGGGTCACTTCGTTAAAGCAAAAGAACTCTCACAAATTAATTTTCATAATACCCTTCATGTTGGGGACCATCCAGTAAATGATGTTTATGGAGCTAGGGAGCTGGGAATTAATGTTATGTGGTTTAATCATAATAATTTAGTTTGGGATATTGATGAGAATCCTCCAATTCAATTTAAAAAGTGGAGTGATTTTGTAAACTTACTGGAGGAAAATTATGGCAACTAAAGATTCTTTTGATGCCTTTTTAAGCATTATCAAGGACAAAATAAGTGAGTTTTCCGAGCACATAGATCAATCACACATACAAGTCTTCCAGGATGAGCTAAGAGCTAAATTTGATGATCTAGCTAAATCTCAAGGATATGTCTCCAGCGAAGAATATGAAGCCCTTAAGATTTTGGCTACAAGGCTGGAGGAGAGAATAACGAAGCTTGAAGAGTTAAAAAAGTAAAAAAATATTTTTAAATTTTTTATAGCTGGGCCAAATACTCATCTAATCTATCAGAATTAAGCATAAATGCAGACTTTTTATCTGCTGCAGAGGCCTTTATATCATCTAAATTGGTTGCCTCACCAACCTGAATAACACCAACCATAGCCATCATTACATGGGGATCACATTGATAGACGTATACACCCTCTGTATCCATAACAACACTAATATCTTGGCTAAGTGCACCAGCCCATGGCTTAGCTCCACTAGGAACCATGCCATCTATTGAAGCTGAATTATGCGCAGCATCTGTGGCTTTAAAATGAATGGTATCTCCCAAAGAAACTTTTAAAACTGCTGGTTCAAATATCATCTGTCCGCCAGCTCCATTATTAAGCATCTTAACAGTATGTTCCGAACCTTCTGACAACTGAACCTTTGCAACTGAATTTGCTNCAGCGCTTGATGNAGAAGATGCAGAGGTCGCAGCTCCACATGGTTCACCTTCAAGGCAAATTGCAACGTTAGTAGCAAGCCTTTGTGAAACTAATTCGTCATATTTTTTTCCATTAAAAAGTATGATAAAAGTAAATAAAATTGTAAAAAAGGGTAAAAAATTTTTCATTTTCATTATGTAGTTTATTGAATAATTTGTATTACTTAAATTTAATTAATAATAAAATATTAATATATTATATTATAATTGAAAATTATAATTAATAAAGCTTTTAAGAGATGGGTTTTTGAAGCTCAATAACATGATCAACAACTTTTAACATTCTCATGCTTCCACCTTTTGCTTCAACCCTGTATTGACCATCTACAAAAAACATCGGGGTGGCTGTTACTTTGAACCGCTTTGAAATTTCGATTGCGCGTTTAACCTTTTGTTTAACTGAAAACGAGTTCATGTATTTAATGATTTCACTCTTCTCCATACCAAGTTTTTCTAAGAAATCTATAATAGCGTTTTCACTTGATAAAAAATTACCTTCCTTATGTATAGCTTGAAAAACTGCTGTATGTCCTACTTCTCCAATCCCTAGGGCCTCGATAGTATAAAAAAGTTTTGCATGAAGCTGATGAACTGGGCCCCAAGTAACTGGCATCTTTTGAAAATTTACAGTTGAATCTTTTTGCTTTGCCCATCTTGATACAACTGGAGCTAGATTAAAACAATGCCCACATCCGTACCAAAAGACCTCAATTACATCAACCACTCCGTCTTCTTTCACTGGCAATGGCCTTGATAAAGAACCAAAATCTTTGCCCAATTTGTAATTTGCTTGTATGTTTGAGCTAAATGCGATTAATGCATATCCAAAAATACATATAAGTAAGATTTTTTTATTTTTCATTTTTCATATAGTCCGTGCATGTAGTTTGCGAGAGCTTCAATATCATAATCTTTCAAATTTTGAGATGCGGATTGCATCACCAGTGAATAATCACCAGCATTTCTTTGAAGAGAACGATATTCCTTAAGGGTAGAAATTAAGTAATTTTTTTGTTGTCCAGAAACTTTTGGGAAACCGGCCTGAGCATTGCCCGCTCCATTAATTGAATGACATGCTGTGCATGCTGGAATTCCTCGATTAAGATCACCTGCTCTATATAAACTTTCACCTAAAGCCAAAAGTTCTTCATCATTTTTTGCTTGTCCAACTGCAGGTTGTTGAGCGCTGTAAAATGCAGCAATATCTAACAACTGAGAATCAGATAGTGATTTTAAGTATGGAATGACAGCCATCATTAAAACGTTTTCTCTTTCACCTTGTTGAAA
>JGI24820J26691_1000400_pt1 | contig 12968 bp, 10 predicted proteins | sample METZYME_5_50m_FD_26691 | JGI IMG/M metagenome (IMG submission 26691) | reverse complement strand
TAGTTCTGATGGTGGAAAGTCTTGGAAAGATATGGGCTTAAAAAAGTCTGAACATATTTCAAAAATAATAGTACATCCAGATGACCCCAATACTGTTTGGGTTGCTTCCCAAGGACCATTATGGAGTCCGGGTGGTGAAAGGGGCTTGTTCAAGACTACTGATGGTGGTAAAACTTGGAGAAACACACTAGAAATAAACGAATGGACTGGTGTTACAGACCTTGTTATTGATCCCAACAACCCAAACACCCTTTATGCAGCTAGTTGGCAGAAACATAGAAATGTTGCTGCTTTAATTGGTGGCGGTCCTGGAACTTCACTTTATAAGAGTGTTGACGGGGGTGATAATTGGTCGAAAATTGACAAAGGACTGCCAAGGTCAAACAAGGGTAAAATTGGCCTNGCTATATCCCCTATGCAGCCAAATGTTTTATATGCAGCTGTTGAGCTTGATAAAAGAGCTGGTGCTGTTTATAGATCAGATAATAGTGGTGGCAGCTGGAAAAAAATGTCTGATACTGTCTCTGGTGGTACTGGGCCCCACTACTATCAAGAGCTAGTAGCTTCACCTCACGTATTTGATAAAATTTATTTAATGAATGTTAGAGTTTTAGTTTCTGAAGACGGAGGTAAGAACTTTTACACCATGTCTGAAAGACAAAAACACTCAGACAACCATTCATTAACCTTTAAAGCTAATGACCCAAATTATATGCTGATTGGTACTGATGGCGGTATTTACGAGTCTTTTGACGATTCTGCTAGCTGGAAGTTTGTAGGGAACCTTCCTCTGACCCAATTCTACAAATTAGCTGTTGATGATGCTGAACCGTTTTATAATATTTATGGCGGTACACAGGACAATAACACCCAGGGTGGTCCTTCCAGAACATTTGAATACAGTGGAATATCTAATTCTCATTGGTTTGTGGTCTTAGGTGGTGACGGACACCAACCGGCAACAGAGCCTGGAAACCCAGACATAATATATGCTCAATCTCAACAAGGTTATATAAATAGAATTGACATGACCAATGGTGAGGCGGTAAGTATTAGACCTCAAGAAGGTATTGATGAGCCGTATGAAAGGTTTAACTGGGATTCTCCTATTTTAGTTAGTTATCATGATCCCAAAAGATTATACTTCGGAACGCAAAGAGTTTGGAGGTCGGAAAACAGAGGGGACAGCTGGACTGCTGTTTCCGGAGATTTAACAAAAGATGAAGAAAGACTGTCTCTTCCGATTATGGGTAGGGTGCAAAGCTTTGATAATGCATGGGATGTTTATGCAATGTCAACGTATAATACCGTTACCTCCTTGTCTGAATCAAGAATTGACGAAAATATTCTTTATGCGGGTACTGATGATGGAATAATTCAGTACACTAGAGATGGCGGAAAAAACTGGACTAAAATGACAGTTGACAAGCTACCTGACACGCCTTCAAGTGCTTTTGTAAATGACATTAAAGCCGATCTACATGACACTGAAACTGCATATGTTTTATTGGATAATCACAAGTTTGGAGATTATAAGCCGTATATGTTTAAGACAACAAATGGCGGAAAGAAGTGGGTCTCTATAACCAAAGGAATACCAGACGGAACTCTTCTTTGGAGGATTGTTCAGGATCATGTAAATCCGAATTTATTGTTCTTAGGAACCGAATATGGTGTATACATCAGTCTTGATCAAGGTGATAACTGGCATAAATTTTCTAATGGACTTCCAACAATTCCTGTAAGAGACTTAGCTATTCAGAAACGAGAGAATGACTTAGTGTTAGCCACTTTTGGCAGAAGTTTTTATGTGCTTGATGATTATAGCCCGCTAAGAAACATGACTGAAGAAAGCTTATCAAACGAAGGTGTTATTTTTGAGCCTAGAAAAGCTCTTCAATTCAACCAAGTATATGGTGGAACTAGTAGTGATGGTGGTCAAACTTATTATGCTAGCAATCCTCAATATGGCGCAAGCATCACATACTATGTGAAAGATGCTCCTGAATCGATGAAAGCCAAAAGAAAAAAATCTGAAAGAGCTAAAAAAGATGGGGATATTCCTTTCCCTGGTTGGGACGCTTTAGACAAGGAGATGTCTGAGCAGAAAAATCAAGTAGTTCTTGTGGTTAAAGATAAGAATGGGGAGATTGTATCAAAAATTCCTGGGCCACTCAGAAAAGGTGTTTCTAGAGTTAACTGGAATCTTACAAGCTCTATTCCGACAACTGTAAGAGCTACATCTAGAAGCTCTAGAAGAGGCTGGAGAGGTTCTGGAGGTGGAATAACCACACAGGTAGACCCAGGAACATACGACTTGTTTTTAATGAAAAGAGTTAACGGCGAGGTTAGCCAAATTGCAGGACCTGTTGAGCTTGAAGTTGAAAAAATTCGTTCTGGAACATTAACAAACCCTATGAAAAATCAACATGATGAGTATTATGCAGCCTTAGCTGAATTTTCTTCAGTGGTCACATCATACCAACATAAGTTTGAAAAGTCAAAAGCAAGAGTTTCTACTTATCAGGGTATGTTAATGCAAATTACATCTAATATTCCTGAGGCTAGTACAATGCTTTACAGCTTAACTGAAACAATGAACGCTTTAGACAGAAAAGTTGGTGGAAGTGATGCTAAAGGAGAAATTGGTGAAAAAGACTTTCTAACCATAAGCGATAGGCTTTCTACTGCTAGGGGTGGATGGTATCCAAATTCCTATGGGCCAACTGAAACCCATATGAGAAGTTTTGATATCGCAAAAGAAATGTTCGAAAGGGTAAAACCTGAAATGGACGCCTACTTTGAAAATGTTATGAAAGTAGGAAAGATCTTGGAGGAGGCCGGTGCTCCAATAGTGCTGGACTAAATCAAGTTTTTAGTTAATATAAGCCCTCGCCTTAATCAGCGGGGGCTTTGTTTAAATAAACATTTCTTTTAAAATTATAGCCCATCAAATTAAGGCATGGGAATTGATAAATAACTAAAATATTAAATAGAAAAATGAAAAAAATATTATTAACTCTGATTACCCTTTCCTTAATTCCCGGATTAGTATTCTCACAGAAAAACGAATCAACTTACAGTTATTTAAAAGCTTTTGAAACAGCCTTTTACAAAGATGGGGCGACTTCAACAAGATCTGCAAGCGGCAAGCCAGGAAGCCAGTATTGGCAAAATAGAGCAGACTACATCATCGATGTAGAGCTAGACACCCTTTCAGACATAATAATGGGAAAAGAAATTATAAAATATACTAATAATAGCCCTGATGAGTTAGATTTTTTATGGCTTCATATGGATCAGAATATTTTTATGGAAAACTCTAAAGGAAATGCCATTGTTCCGCTTAGTGGAAGCAGAAATGGATCAAAAAAACAAAAACTTGACGGTGGGTTTAAAGTTTCTGCAGTGCAGGTAATTTCTGGAAAAGGTAGAAGTCGATCAATAAAAGACGTTGATTTTGAAGTTTATGATACGCGGATGAAGGTGGTGTTGCCATCTCCTTTGAAAGCTAATGGGGGAAAACTATCACTTAAGATTGACTTTTCATTTTTGTCTCCAGATTATGGTTCGGACAGAATGGGAATACTTAGAACCGATAACGGAAAAATATATACAGTTGCTCAGTGGTATCCAAGAATGTGTGTTTATGATGATTTAAATGCCTGGAACAATTTGCCCTATACAGGTCAAGGAGAGTTTTATTTAGAATACGGGGACTTTAATATTAATATAACTGCACCGGCTGAGCATATTGTGGTTTGTTCAGGTGAATTATTGAATCCTCTGGAGACATATACTTTAGACCAGCTTGACAGATGGACACAAGCTGAGGCAAGTGATGAGACAGTGATGATTAGAACACCCGAAGAAATTAATGACCCTGATTCAAGGCCAAAGGGCAGAGAAATGATAACCTGGAGATTTAGAATGGATAATGCAAGAGATGTTGCCTGGGCATCGTCATCAGCATTTATTGTTGATGCAGCAAGGATTAACCTGCCAAGTGGAAAAAACTCAATGGCTATTTCAGCGTACCCTATAGAAAGTTTTGGTGGCAATGCCTGGGAAAGGTCTACTGAATATACCAAGGCATCAGTAGAGCACTATTCTGAAAAATGGTTTGAATACCCATATCCTACAGCTATAAATGTTGCTGGAAATGTAAGAGGCATGGAGTACCCTGCAGTATCTTTTTGTAGCTATCGTTCAAAAGGCGGTAGTCTTTGGGGTGTAACAGATCACGAGTTTGGACATAATTGGTTCCCAATGATTGTAGGGTCTAACGAAAGGCTATACGGCTGGATGGATGAAGGGTTTAATTCTTTTGTAAATGACATTAGTACAGAGAAGTTTAATGGAGGAGAATATCATAGAGGAAAAATTAATATGCACATGGCTGCTCTTGGTTTTGTATCCGACGATTTAGAGCCGTTAATTACAGCCCCTGATAACTTGGTTGAAAGAAATATGGGGCTACAATACTATAAAACTGCGATGGTTTTGTGGTTGTTGAGAGATAATGTGCTTGGTGCAAAAAGATTCGATGATGCATTTAAAGAATATATACATCGTTGGGCTTACAAACACCCTGCACCAGATGATTTTTTTAGAACCATGGAAGATGTTTCTGGTGAAGATTTGGGGTGGTTCTGGAGGTCTTGGGTTTTGAATAATTGGAAGTTAGACCAGGCCATCACCGATGTTGAGTATGTAGACGGAGACCCAGCAAAAGGGGCTTATATAACCATCAAGAATATGAAAGAAATTCCAATGCCTGTAAAATTAGAAATCACCACTGAAAGTGATGAAAAAATTAGAAAAGAACTGCCTGTAGAGATATGGAAAAAAAATACATCTTGGACTTTTTTAGTTGAGACCTCAGAGGCCTTTAAAAAAGTCATGATTGATCCTGACTTTGAGTATCCCGACGTTGATGCCAAAAATAATTATTGGTATAGGTCAGAATAACTATATAGTGATAAAATAAATTATTGTTGGAATAAAAATCAACAAAGAAAGATAGACCACCCATTTTGGGTGGTTTTCTTTTGAATGCCAGTAAGCAAGGATTATTAAAGGGGCTTGAAATGGCATCCTAATGAGGGCTTGTTCTTTTGAAATACCAAGCAATTGTTGTGGCACCTCTGAAATATATAAATATATGTTGGCTGGAAATACAATAATCAAAAGGAATATAAGCATGAAGGCCCCCAGCTTTCTTGTACTTTTCTTTAGTATTAAAAGTCCTCCTAAAATCTCTAGAGCACCAGTAAAGTAAACCGCAAAGCTTTTATAATGTATTTGAGGAGGTGTAATATTTATAAAGTATTGAGGGTCGGTAAAATGCTTAATTCCAATATACGTGTACATAAAGCTCATCACCAGGATGGTGATAAATTTAAACTTTTCGATAAAGCTGTTATGGGTACTAAGCATATAGGTTGTGTTAAATTAACCTGAGAATGTCTTCTGCAGTTGATTTTGCATCAAATTTTGGAAGCCATGATATATCCTTTCTAAATAATGTGTCGTCAATTTTTTTTGGCCAAGAATCAGCAATACTTTGCCTAAAATCCTCATTAAATTCCAACTTAAGCTCGTATCCAAGAGATGCTATTATCTCGCTCCATTGCTTTGGAGATGTCTCAAATGAACCAAGGTTATATGCTCCACTGATTGATATTTTTTCTCTCTCTGTGTCCATAAGCTTTAAGGTTGCGCTTACGGCATCTTCTACGTGCATCATTGGCAAAACAGTGTCTTCCCTCAATGGTGAAATATAATTCATGTTTTGTTTAGCTGCATTTAACATCTCAACAACATAGTCAGTTGTTCCGCCGCCGGGCTCAGATGATGAGACAATTCCAGGAAATCTAATGGACCTTATATCAATTAGCCCCTTAGTATTAAAGTAGGACATTGCCTTTTCACCCGCGAGCTTAGTGACCCCGTACATTGTTGTTGGAAACATGGGGACTTCATTTCTTACAAAATCTAGCCCGGATTGTTCAGAGAATACAGCGATTGAACTGGGCCAAAATATACAGTTTACTGAAGTCCCCAGTGAAGCTTTGACAACATTTAAAAAGGCTCCCATATTTATTTCCCAGGTTTTCATAGGGTCTGTTTCCCCTTTAGCAGAAAGCACTGCAGCGAAATTGTATACTTGAGATATATTATGCTTTAAAATTATCTCATTAATTTTTTTCTCATTTAGAGCATCAAGGATAATAAAATCACAACCTAATGTGTTCGAATTTGGAGCATGTATGTCGCTGGCCAAAACAAAGTCTCCTCTTTTTAAAAGAGCATTTATAAAAATTCCTCCAAGCTGGCCTAAAGCCCCTATAATTAAAACCCTGTTATTCAAAAAACACGTAAATTTGTACTTATCAAAATTCAGAAAAAAATGTACAAATCCCTACAAAAAAGACTTAAAATAGAGCTTGATGAAATCAAGGCCTCTGGTAGATATAAAGATGAGCGCGAAATAACTTCGCCTCAAAACTCTAATATTAATACTTCTGCTGCTGGAGAAGTAATAAATTTTTGTGCAAACAATTATCTTGGTCTTGCATCAAATGAAGAGATTAAAGATGCTGCTAAAGAATCGATTGATTCCCATGGATTTGGGCTTGCCTCAGTCAGGTTTATCTGCGGAACACAAGATATTCACAAAAAGCTTGAGCGATCTATATCAAATTTTCTTGGAACCGAAGACACAATTTTATATGCTGCCGCGTTTGATGCAAACGGTGGTCTTTTTGAACCACTTTTAGACAAAAGAGATGCCATAATCAGTGATTCGCTTAACCACGCTTCTTTAATAGACGGTATAAGACTGTGCAAAGCTGAGAGATATAGGTACAACAACAATGATATGGCAGACCTTGAAAATAAACTTGTCGATTCACAACACTGCAGAACAAGGGTAATTGTAACAGATGGGGTTTTCTCAATGGATGGAACAATTGCGCAACTAGATAAAATCTGCGCTCTGGCTGAAAAATATGATGCGTTGGTTTTTGTTGATGATTGCCATTCAACCGGCTTTGTAGGAATGACGGGGAGGGGCACCCATGAACATTGTGGTGTAATGGGAAAAGTGGATGTAATTACCGGTACTTTGGGAAAGGCACTTGGTGGTGGCAGCGGGGGGTTTACCTCGGGCAAAAAAGAAATAATTGAAATTCTAAGACAAAAGTCTCGTCCTTATTTGTTCTCTAACACCTTAGCCCCAAGTATTGTGGGCGCATCCTTGAAAGCCATAGAAATGGTAAGCGAGAACCCAAGCATTATCAAATCCTTAAAAGACAACACGGCATACTTCAGGCAAGAAATACAAAAAACAGGCTATGATGTCAAGGGGGAGTCACACCCGATAGTGCCAATTATGATATATGATGATCAAAAGGCAAGTGACATTGCAGAGTTCCTCTACGAAAATGGGATTTATGTGGTTAGTTTCTCTTATCCTGTTGTCCCAAAGGGGCTTGCTAGGATTCGTGTTCAGATTTCTTCTAGTCACACCAAAACCCAGATGGACAAGGCTGTTTCATTATTTAGCGCTGCTAGAAAGAAGTTTAAGGTTTAGGCTGATTTTTTCTTTTCTGGCATGGTTTTTTATAAAGTGTTTGTAAAAAATCATGAAAAAATTAATATACTTTTTAAGCTTAACTTGTTTTTTTGGATTCTCTCAAAACCAAGTTAACCTAGAGGAAAGTTCTGTAAAATGGACAGGAACACAGCTTTCCGGAAAATCTCACTACGGTACGCTATCTTTCAAATCAGCTGACTTAAGCTTTAGTGAAGATAAGTTGGTAGGCGGCAACTTCATAGTTGACATGACATCACTTTCTGTCGATGATCTAACCGGTAAAGGGAAAACCTCACTTGAAGGTCACTTAAAGGCTGATGATTTTTTCTCAGTCAACGATTTTAATTTCTCTGAGCTAAAACTAAATAATGTTGCTATGGTTTCACAAAATGAATATAGCGCCACTGGTAATTTAACAATTAAGGGCTACACACACGAAGCCAAGGTTTCTTTCTATACTAAAGAAGGATCGAAAAATATGATGGCGAAACTTGTATTTGATAGATCAAAATATGATGTACGATACGGCTCGGGGAGTTTTTTTGAAAATCTAGGAGATAAATTAATTCTTGATGACATTGAGCTAGAGGTAACTCTGGTGATGATGTAATAATTTTAGAATTAGTCCAATGAAAAACCCACTTAATAGTGGGTTTTTTTATTGGTAATTGTTTTGATTTACTTTGGAAGCTGGGCTGGATTAAAATAATAGTCTTCTCTTACTATTTCACCGTTTTCGTTAAACGAATGCTGAACGTGCTGCATTATAGTGTTTGTTTTACCAGACTTTTTATTTCTTAATGTCATTTCCCACCAAGAAATAACAACAGCGCCATTACCTTCATAGTCCAAAACATCTGGAAATCCGCTTTCTCTAATGTTTACAAGCTCGAAAACCTCCATGTAATCATTAAATTGAGCAAACTCCTCCTCTAAAGATTTGAACTCATCAACGGGCGAGTTCATAACATCATAAAACCTTGTGTTTTCTGTGTAGTTNCTTTTAATCTTTTCAACATCTTGGGTTTCGTAGTCTCTCATCATCAACCTTACTTTGGTTACCAATGGGTGGTCTTTGTAAATCACACCATTAGCTCTAGTATCCCAAGCCTGATACGCTTTGGTCCAGAGAGCTTGGTCGTCCATTACGTTCATGCTTCGAATTTTGCCTTCATCATTCATTCTAAAGTTTACATATCTTGGCATGTCTAACTCAACCCCCGTGTTTCTATCATAGCCTGACATCCAAGTGTATGTCATGACCTCTAGAATATCATCCTTTTTATATTCCAGTGCATCAGGATAGGCTCCTCCATAATGCTTAATATCAAAGTTTACGACGTTTTTACTTAAGTAGTTTGATCTATTTAATAGCTGTTGAAGAGTGCCTGGCTCCCTCATTGATAGAGTGTACCACCTAAAATCATCAGAAACAAGTGATTTCATGGTTTCTAAATCACCTGAGACAAAAGCCTCGTTAAATTGCTCAACGACATCCATAGCAGGATGCTCAATGTAAAGCTTCCCGTTATTTTTCTTTTGAGAAAAAGAAAAGGAAAAGCACANNACNAATAAGTAAATAATNTGTTTTTTCATTTTAATAGTTGTTTAAATTATTTCTTTCAATTTAGTGTTTTTTTTATTCGCAACAAAGCAAACATATGGNAGGGACTGTAAAATAAAAAAACCCCTCAAATGAGGGGTTTTGTGGGTGGTCCCACCTGGGCTCGAACCAGGGACCAAATGATTATGAGTCATCTACTCTAACCAACTGAGCTATAGGACCAAATAGTCTGCAATATTAATGAATGTTTTGTTAATGGCAAAACATCTTAAATTTCTTCACAAAGCTCAACAAGAACACCATTAGTTGTTTTTGGATGCAAGAAAACTATTCGTTTATTGTCAGCGCCTTTTTTTGGGGTTGTTGAAATAAATTCAAAACCTAACTTTTCTAGCCTTTTAACTTCTTTTTCAATACTGTCCACATGTAGAGCAATGTGATGAATACCCTCTTTTCGGTTTTCAATAAATTTTTTTATTGAAGAGTCTTCATTTGAGGCACAAAGCAGTTCAATTTTTTGATCTGCTATTTTGAAAAACGAGGTTATTACCCCCTCTGATTCTACANCCTCCCTTTTATACATCTCTGCCCCTAGTAGTTTTTCAAAAAGAATTTCTGATTTTCCTAAGTCTTTAACAGCTATTCCAATATGCTCTATTTTTTTAATCACTTTACAAATTTAGTTTAATTTTATATTTGTATAAATTAAAGTTGTAAATGTTCTAATTTTACCAAATGGAAACAACAAGACAAAAAAAGGTTTCTAAGCTTCTTCAAAAAGATATTGCAGAAATTTTACAAAAAAAATTAAAAAAACAAGGAAGCCTTGGTGTTTTGCTATCAATTACAAAAGTATCCGTAACTGTTGACTTTTCTGTTGCAAAGGTTTTCCTGAGTGTTTTTCCTTCTCAAATGTCTGATCAAATCATCCAAGAGGTTTCTAAAATGTCTAGCAGAATAAGACACGAAGTTGCTCAAAAAGCAAAAAAGCAGTTGAGAAAAGTCCCTGAATTATTGTTTTTTCTAGACGATTCACTAGACTATATTGAAAAAATTGAAGACTCTCTTAAGGGTCTTGACAACCCTCTAAGAAAGTAGCTTTTGGGTTTTTCTAAATACATATCCTTAAGGTACTTTTTCACTAAAAGCAAAAACACAGCCATAAACTATATGTCAGCTCTTGCTCTAGCCGGAGTTATCATAAGTTCATCAGCAATGTTTGTTGTCTTGTCTGGTTTTAGCGGGTTGAAAAATTATAGTCTTGAGTTTATTTCATCTGTTTCTCCAGACCTGAGGGTGTCGGCAAAAAAGGGGAAAACTTTTGAATTAACTAAAGAAATGAAGTCTTTTCTGAAGCGAGAAAACCTAAACTATGGGCTTTCATATGAAGACAATGCTCTTTTGTCTGTAAACGGAAATAGTCGAATTATAAAAATAAGGGGGGTTGATCAGGGCTTTCCAAGAAAAAGTATAGATTCGATTTTATACCAGGGCCGCTGGTTTAACCAAGAGGAAGATGAGGTTGTTGTTGGGTGGGGCCTAGCATATGATTTAGGGGTAAGTATCATGGATGGTGTGAACCCTGCAACGATTTACGTTCCAAGGCCTGGAAAAGGTCAAGTTTTTTCTGAAAATGACATAATGAGGTCTGTTAAAGTTTTAAGCTCTGGCATTTTTTCTCTAAATGAAGAGCTAAACAATAGTCTTGTTTTTTGTGATTTGTCCCTTTCAAGAGGTTTGTTTCAAATCAATCAAAAGCATGTTGGGTCGATTGACATTTACGGAGACAATCTTGCTGATAAAAAGATTTTGAGCTTTTTTGGCTCAGACTTTACCGTTGAGAATCAGGTTCAACAAAATGCCGTGATTTACAAAATGCTTAACACCGAACAGCTTGCAATTTATTTAATCTTCACCTTAATAGTTATTGTTGCACTGTTTAACATGTTTGGGGCATTAATGATTATGGGGGTTGAGAAAAGAGAAAACCTTAAAACACTGCTGATTTTAGGAGCAACTAAAAAACAGGTTGGTAAAATCTTCTTTTTTCAAGGGACACTGCTTTCTCTTGTTGGTTGTGTTATTGGTCTTTTACTTGCTGGAATGCTTATTTTACTACAGCAAAAATTCTCTTTATTTATGATAACTCCAGCCCTTGCTTACCCGGTTGTTTTTGAATTAAACAACCTGCTGTTTGTGTTTTTTGTTGTCGTTGTTTTAGGAGGGCTTGCGTCTTCGCTTGTTTCTTATTATGTTAAAAAGAGTATTCGGCAAATCTCTCAGAAATAGAATCAAGAATTTGATAGACATCAGCAGAAGACTCTGTGGTTACCAGCTTTTGTCTAAATGGCTTAAAGTTTTCAATTCCCTTAAAGTAGTTAGAATAATGTCTTCTTGTTTCATAAACACCAAGTCTTTCACCTTTCCAAGCAACTGACATTTCCAAATGGCGTTTGGCAATGGCAGCCCTCTCTTTTATAGATGCTGGCTCTTTGTGAAGCCCTGTTTCAAAATAATGTTTAACCTCATTAAAAAACCACGGGTTTCCGATTGAAGCCCTACCTATCATTGCTCCATCTAACCCCAGGTTGTCCCTAATGTACATTGCTCTTTCTGGTGTATTTATATCTCCATTCGCGAAGACTGGAATGTGCATTCGCGGATTATTTTTTACCTTTTCTATATAACTCCAATCCGCATCTCCTTTATACATTTGGGCCCTTGTTCTTCCGTGAATTGCTATTGCTTTACAGCCAATATCTTGGAGGCGCTCGGCTACCTCAACAATTTTGATTGAGTCATGATCCCATCCTAATCTTGTTTTTACAGTTACCGGCAGCTTTGTTCTCTCAACAATGGCTTTTGTAAGGCTCTCCATCAAACATATATCTTTTAGTATTCCTGCTCCCGCTCCTTTAGAAACAACTTTTTTAACCGGACAGCCGTAATTAATGTCAATGATGTCTGGATTTGATTTTTCAACTATATCAACTGCCTGAAGCATTGAGTCTAGATTTGCACCAAATATTTGTATTCCTACAGGTCTTTCTTTTTCATATATGTCAAGCTTAATAACACTTTTTGCGGCATCCCTTATTAACCCCTCTGAGGAAATGAACTCAGTATAAACAACATCTGCTCCATTTTCCTTGCAAAGAGCCCTAAATGGTGGGTCGCTTACATCCTCCATAGGTGCAAGCAATAAAGGAAACTCTCCCAATTCTATGTTGCCAATTTTTACCAAATCTTTTTATTTGTCTTTGCAAAGATAGCCAACTCTTTAAAATAGCCAGATAACAATTATTTTTACTTACTTTTGTTCTCTTAAAAGAGCTAATGAAAAACATTAGAAATTTTTGCATTATTGCCCATATTGACCATGGTAAAAGCACTCTTGCTGATAGGCTTTTAGAGTTTACAGGGTCTATTACCGACAGGGAAAAACAAGACCAGCTGTTAGACAATATGGATCTAGAAAGAGAACGGGGGATTACCATCAAGTCACATGCAATTCAAATGTATCATAGCTATAATGAAGAAGAGTTTGTTCTGAACCTAATTGATACGCCTGGCCACGTAGATTTTTCTTATGAAGTTTCAAGGTCAATCGCCGCTTGTGAAGGGGCTTTGCTTGTTGTTGATGCAGCACAGAGCATTCAAGCACAAACCATTTCAAATCTTTACCTTGCTTTGGAAAACGACCTAGAAATAATTCCTGTTTTGAATAAAGTCGATCTGCCAAGTGCAAACCCACAGGAAGTTACAGATGACATTGTAGACTTGCTTGGGTGTGCAGCTGAGGAT